>Ga0222423_1000021_pt1 | contig 217573 bp, 195 predicted proteins | sample 3A0metagenome_FD_182472 | JGI IMG/M metagenome (GOLD analysis project Ga0222423, IMG submission 182472) | Enriched microbial communities from leaf-cutter ant dump, University of Wisconsin, Madison, United States - 3A0 (version 2) | ecosystem: Environmental > Terrestrial > Nest > Insects nest >...
CACCTTGTCCAGGGACTTGGTGCCGGTGACCTTGAGCTTGGAGGCGTTGATGATGACGATGAAGTCGCCGGTATCAACGTGAGGCGTGTAAATGGCCTTGTGTTTGCCGCGCAGACGGAGAGCAACTTCGCTGGCTACTCGTCCGAGGACCTTGTCGGTCGCGTCAATCACAAACCACTCGTGCACGACCTCAGCGGGTTTTGCGCTGAAAGTAGTCATGAGTTTCTCTTTTCAAGAGGGGTTTGCCGGCCCTTTTCCACGGTCGGTGCCCCTGCTGTCGGGGGCCTCTTAGGTGGTTTGCATGCTTCGCCGCGGGGCCTGGAAATCGCTGCGAAGCCGGTCATTATACGAAATTGCCCACCGATTGGCCAGAGGCGCCGCGCTATTGCGGGTAGAGCTGGCGCTGGCGCTCCTGTTCCTCGCGCTGGAGGCGGTTCTTCACGCACACGGGGTTGTCGGCCATGCCCGGCTTCTGGCATTGCTGGAACACGCACATCGGACGGGTCAGGAAGCTCTCCGCGGCGCAGGCCTGCTCTGGCCCGGGCTTGCGCTGGGGCTCGGGAGGCGTCTCGACCGGCATGGGCTTGGGCGGCTCCGGCGCGCTGACCGGCGCGGGCGCGGGCGCAGCCACCGGTGCGGGCGCGGGAGCCTGCCTGGCGCGCCGGCGCGCGGGCTTTTCCTTGTGCGTCGGCGGTGCGGGCTCGGCCACGGACTCGGGCGGGGCGGGTTCCTGCGCGGGCTGCTCCTCGGCAGCCACGGGTTCGGCGCTGGCGGGTGCCGGCATCACGGGTGGCGCCGCGTCGTGCTCGACGATGATCTCGCTCTCCGGTGTGCGCGGCGGCGTGGGCGCTGCCCGCCTGAACCACCACAGGCCCATCAGCAGCACCAGGGCCAGTGCCAGCACTCCCAGTGCCATGCCGTGCCCCGACCTGGACGCGGCGCCATGACGGTGCGGCTTGCCGGCGGGCGGCAGCGGCTCTTTGGTTCCATGGGGGGATACGCGCTTACGCCTGCGGTGCGGCCTGGATTCGGCCGCCGGCTCCAGCACGCGGGTGTCGGCGAAATCAGTGATCGCCGCCTCCTGCACCACCGTTTCCTGGAAGACGGGGGGCTGCGGCGGTTCGCCGGGCTCCTGCGCTGCGGGCACGGACGCGGGCGGTTCGTCGGGCTGCGCGATCAGGCCGGCGCGCTGGATCTCCAGGGCTTTCTGCGCGTCGGCCAGGGGTTGCGACAGCGCGGTCACGTCGATCATCGGCACGGCCACGCCCTGGTCGTCCTTGTCCGTAGGCTCGACCCAGATGCTGCCCAGCTGCGCCCGAAAGTCGAAGCTGTCCATCCCTGCGGGCGCGGCGTCCATGCCCAGCTCCTGCAGGAACGCGTCGATGGAGTGCGGCCTGTCGTGCGGCTGCAGCTGCAGGCAGTGCGCCACAGCCTCGACGAAGGGGCGCGAGTATTCGATGTCGAATTGCTTGCGCACGGTGCGCGCCACACGCGAGAACGGCACCATGCGGTCGCGCATGGCGCGCAGCGTGGCGGGCAGCGGCGTGTCGTTGCACAGGCAGCCGTGCACCATGGCGCCCAGCGAGTACAGGTCGCTCCAGGGGCCTTGCTTCAACTCGCCCGCGGTGTCGGCGTACAGCTCCAGCGGCGCGTAGTTGATCTTGAGCGCCGTGGCCTGCTGCGCGTCGCGGTCGTGAATGGCGTGGCGCGCCGCGCCCAGGTCGAGCAGCACGGGCTGGCCGTGGTCCTGCAGGAAGATGTTGTCCGGCGAGATGTCCCGGTGCAGCATGCCCGCCTCGTGCAGCACCCGCAGGCCGCCGGTAACCGACCACAGCAGCTTGCGCAGCCATTCCTCGGGCGGCGGGGTGCGCATGTGCGCGCGCGCCTGCTTGAGCGTCATGCCGCTGTACAGCGGCATGACCATGTAGGCGGTGTTGTTGGCTTCCCAGAAGCGAAACACCTTGACCAGCGCCGGGTGGTCGAACTGCGCCAGCAGGCGCGCCTCGTCCACGAAGGACGCCAGGCCGGCGCGGAACGTGGCCTCGTCGGCCTGGCCGCGCACTTCCAGCGCACCCCCTTCGGCGCGGCTGGCCAGCGTGGCCGGCATGTATTCCTTGATGGCGACGAAGCGCAGCAAGGAATGGTCGAACGCCTGGTAAACCATGCCGAAGCCCCCCACGCCCAGCAGCGTCGCCACCTCGAACTCGCCCAGCCGGGTGCCGGGCGCGAGCGCGTCCGGATGGTGGGCGATGTGGGCAGCGGTGCTGCGGGCAAGTGCGGACATAGGCAGCTGGATACGTAGTTCAGCAAGAGGTAAAAGCGAAAAACGTGCCGGTGCGGGCAGCGCCCGACGGACGCGATGATGCGCCATTTATGTCAGACATCTGGCAACAAGGCGCATTTTGTGCATCAAAAACACCACAGCGGCGGTGCCGGCCAGGCCGGCGCGCAGTGGTTACCATCGGCGCATGTTCAGTTACCGACACGCCTTTCACGCCGGCAACCATGCCGACGTGCTCAAACACACCGTGCTCATCGCCATCCTGCAGCACCTGGTGCAAAAGGACGTGGCGCTGACCGTGCTCGACACCCACGCCGGCGCCGGCCTGTACCGGCTCGACGGCGACTATGCGGCCACCAGCGGCGAGGCGCGCGACGGCATCGTCCGCCTGCTGGCCGCCAAAGCCGCGCTGCCCCCCGCGCTGCAGGCCTACGCCGACATGGTGGCCGGCTTCAACCAGGGCGCGGCCGTGCGCGTCTACCCCGGCTCGCCCTTCATCGCGCAGCGCCTGCTGCGCCCGCAGGACAAGCTCAAGCTGTTCGAGCTGCACCCGACCGACGCGCGCACGCTGGCGGGCAACATCGCCCAGCTGGAGGCCGGGCGGCAGGTGGCCGTGCTGCGCGAGGACGGCTTCGAGGGCAGCAAGAAATTCTTGCCCCCGCCGGCCCGCCGTGCCCTCGTGCTGTGCGACCCCAGCTACGAAATCAAGAGCGACTACGGCCGCGTGCAGGATATGGTGCAGGATGCGCTCAAGCGCTTTGCCACCGGGGTCTACGCCGTCTGGTACCCGATCATCGCGCGCCCCGAGGCGCACGAGCTGCCCCGGCGCCTGAAAACCCTGGCGAACAAGGCCGGCAAGCCCTGGCTCAACGCCTGCCTGACCGTCAAGTCCAGCAAGCTGCCGGCGGCGGCCAGCCAGAACCAGCGCCGCCCCGGCCTGCCGGCCAGCGGCATGTTCGTCATCAACCCGCCGCACACGCTGCGCACGGCGCTGCAGGATGCGCTGCCGCACATGGCCAGCCTGCTGGCGCAGGACAAAAACGCCGCGCACCTGCTGGAGAGCGGGGGCTAGCCAGCCCTCGCCTTCACCCCCTATTTGGATCTGCGCGGCCGGCGCGGCTTTTTGCCCTTGGACGCCGGCTTGGCGCGGGCAGCGCCTGCGGCCTGGATGCGCGCGGCCAGGCCGTCGCTTGGCGGCTCGGCGTCGGGGCAGGCGTCGTCCCCGGACTGCAGTTGCCACAGCTCCACCGGCTTGATGCCCAGGCCGATCATGCCCAGCGCTTGCGCCGCGGCCTCGCTCAGGTCGATGACTCGATCGGGAGAGAACGGCCCACGGTCGTTGATGCGAACCACCACGGCGCGGCCGTTGACCAGGCTGCGCACGCACACGCGCGCACCGAACGGCAGGGTGCGGTGCGCGGCGGTGAGTTCGTCGCTGTCGAAGCGCTCGCCGCTGGCGGTGCGCCGGCCCTGGAAGCGCTGGCCGTACCAGGACGCCAGGCCGCTGCCCAGCGGCACGCCGTCCGGCTGCAGCAACTGCGGCTCCGACGGCTGGGACGCATCATCAGCGGGCGCCAGCGGCGCGTTGGCGCCATGGCCTGCCGCAGCCGGCGGGGCGGCCGCGGGCGCATCCGCCACGGCGGCGGGCGACTGTGGGCCGGCGCTGCCTGCGGACATGGGCGCGGGCGGCGCCACGCATCCGGCCAGCCCGGCGCACAGCCAGACGGCGCACAGCAGGCGGGCCGCGGCGCTCACCGCCCCAGGCGCTGGCACAGCGCCAGCGTGGCGGCGCTCTGGTTCATGGTGTAGAAGTGCAGGCCCGGTGCGCCGGCGGCGACGAGCTGCTCGCACAACCGGCTGATGACGTCCAGGCCGAAGGCGCGGATGCTGGCCGTGTCGTCGCCAAAGCCCTGCAGGCGCAGGCGGATCCAGCGCGGCACCTCGGCGCCGCAGGCGTCGGAGAAGCGCAGCAGCTGGCTCGACCCGGTGATCGGCATGATGCCCGGAACGACCGGAATCTGAACGCCCAGGCGGCGCGCGTCGTCCACGAAGCGGCTGTAGGTGTCGGCGTTGAAGAAGTACTGGGTAATGGCCGAATCGGCCCCCGCGCGCGCCTTGGCGGCGAAGGCCTGCAGGTCGGCATCGACGCTGCGCGCCTGCGGATGCATCTCGGGATAGGCGGCCACTTCGATATGGAAGTCGCGCCCGGTCTCCTGGCGGATGAAGGCCACCAGGTCGCTGGCGTAGTGGAATTCGCCGCCCAGGCCGTAGCCGCTGGGCAGGTCGCCGCGCAGCGCCACCAGGCGCTTGACGCCCATGGCCTTCAGCTCGGCCAGTTGCGCGCGCACGCTCTCCTTCGTCGCGCCGATGCACGAGAAGTGCGAGGCGGCAGCGACGCCCTCGGCGATGATCTCGCGCACCGTGGCGAAGGTGCCCGCCTGCGTGGAGCCGCCCGCGCCGTAGGTGACCGAGCAGAACTGCGGCCCCTGCGCGTACAGCTGCCGGCGCACGGCGCGCAGCTTGTCGGCCCCCTCGGGCGTCTTGGGCGGGAAGAACTCGAAGCTGACCGGCAGGCTCATGCCGCCCTCCTTGCATGGATGAAGAATTCGCGGTTGCCGTCGCCGCCGGCGATGGCGCTGTCGTGCCAGCCGATCACCTGCAGCCCCAGGCCCGCGCAGCAGCCGCGCAGGCGCTGCTCGACCTGGGCGTACAAGGCCGCGTCGCGCACGATGCCGCCCTTGCCGACCTGGCCGGGCTGCAGCTCGAACTGGGGCTTGACCAGCATCAGCAGGTCGCCGCCCGGCGCCAGCAGCGGCACCAGCGCGGGCAGCACCAGGGTCAGCGAGATGAAGGACAGGTCGCCGGTGATGACGGGGAATTGCGGCGTCAGGTCATCGTCCTCGCGCCCGGGCAGGCGCCGGCGCACGGTGGCGACGCTGCCCGCCGCGCGCGCGCGGGCCTTGGCGGCGCGCTCGGCCTTGAAGGCTTCGATCTCGTGCTCCTTGGCGTCGCCGCTGTCGTCGTAGTCTTCCTCGACCAGGCCGCCGTTGCGCATCCAGGCGTAGGGCGCCTCGGGCTGGGTGTCGTTGTCTTCGATCTCGGCCTCGACGCGCTCGCTGATGGCCTCCTCGCAGGCCTCGACCAGCGCATCCGGCGTGAGGTGGCGCGCGTTCACGCCCTCGGCGCCGATCACGCGCGGGTCCTGGCGCAGCTTGTCGTGCAGCTGGCCCTGGCCCACGTCCACGCCGATCACCTGCGCGGCGCCCGCCTGCAGCAGGCAGTCGGTAAAGCCGCCGGTGCTCTGGCCCACGTCCAGGCAGCGCAGGCCGGCCACCGCAAGGCCGCTGGCGGCCAGCGCGCCCTCCAGCTTGAGCCCTCCGCGCGAGAGGTACTTGGCCTCGGCCGCGTCCAGCAGCTGCAGCTCGGCGCCCGCGGGAATGTCGTCGCCGTTCTTGGCGACCCGGTTCCACGGCAGCGTCGGCGCCAGGCGCCACTGCACGCCGGCGGCGATCAGGCGCTGGGCTTGCGATCGGGTCGCGGCGTGGCCGCCCTCGACCAGGAAAACATCGGCGCGCATGGCGCTGTCCTCTCTTGTTTCAATAGCTGTTTGCGCTTGTCTAGAGCCAACTTCAAATAGTTTTCTATCTGAAGTTGGCTTACAGCAAGCGCAACCAGCTATTGTTTAATAACGGTAGGTATCGGGCTTGTACGGCCCGCTCTTGCTCACGCCGATGTAGGCGGCCTGCGCGTCGGTCAGCTCGGTCAGTTGCGCGCCGACCTTCTTCAGGTGCAGGCGCGCGACCTTTTCGTCGAGGATCTTGGGCAGCACGTAGACCTTGCCCACCTGGTACGCGTCCGGGCGCGTGAACAGCTCGATCTGCGCCAGCGTCTGGTTGGCGAACGAGTTGCTCATCACGAAGCTGGGGTGGCCGGTGGCGCAGCCCAGGTTCACCAGGCGGCCCTTGGCCAGCAGGATGATGCGGCGGCCAGACGGGAAGATGACGTGGTCCACCTGGGGCTTGATCTCTTCCCACTGGCAGTGCTCTTCCAGCTTGGCGACCTGGATTTCGTTGTCGAAGTGGCCGATGTTGCAAACGATGGCTTCGTTCTTCATCGCCTGCATGTGCTCGAAGGTGATCACGTCGCGGTTGCCCGTGGTCGTGACGAAGATGTCGCACTTGTCGGCGGCGTATTCCATCGTCACCACGCGGTAGCCTTCCATGGCCGCCTGCAGCGCGTTGATCGGATCGACCTCGGTCACCCACACCTGGGCGCTCAATGCCCGCAGCGCCTGGGCGCTGCCCTTGCCCACGTCGCCGTAGCCGGCCACGCAGGCGACCTTGCCGGCGATCATCACGTCGGTGGCGCGCTTGATGCCGTCCACCAGCGACTCGCGGCAGCCGTACAGGTTGTCGAACTTGCTCTTGGTGACCGAGTCGTTCACGTTGATGGCGCGGAACTTGAGCGTGCCCTTGGCCGACATTTCGTTCAGGCGGTGCACGCCGGTGGTGGTTTCCTCGGTCACACCCATGATCTGCGCGCTCTTGCGGCTGTACCAGGTGGGATCCTGGGCGAGCTTGGCGCGGATCGCGGCGAAGACGATTTTTTCCTCCTCGCTGCCGGGGTTGGCCAGCACCGACGCGTCCTGCTCGGCGCGCATGCCCAGGTGCATCAGCATGGTGGCGTCGCCGCCGTCGTCCAGGATCATGTTCGGGCCTTCGGCCGCGTCGCCCTTGGGGCCGAACTCGAAGATCGCGTGGGTGTAGTCCCAGTAGTCCTTGAGCGATTCGCCCTTGATGGCGAACACCGGCGTGCCGGTGGCGGCAATGGCGGCGGCGGCGTGGTCCTGCGTGGAGAAGATGTTGCACGAGGCCCAGCGCACGTCGGCGCCCAGGGCCTTGAGCGTCTCGATCAGCACGGCGGTCTGGATCGTCATGTGCAGGCTGCCGGTGATGCGCGCGCCCTTCAGAGGCTGCTGCGCGGCGAATTCCTCGCGCACGGCCATCAGGCCGGGCATTTCGGTCTCGGCGACCTTGATCTCTTTGCGGCCCCAGTCGGCCAGGGTGATGTCGGCGATGGCCGAATCGTGGGCTTTGAATGCTGCGCTCATGGTGGCGTCCTTCTGAAAAATAAAGAAGACCACGCGCGCCTGGAGGGTAGACATGCAACCGATCACCGCACAGGACTGGCGTGGGTGAGCGTCGTTGCAAAACGGATTCCGAGCCTCACGCCCCGCTGTGCACTGGGGGCGCTGCAACGCTCCTCGGAAAGAGGGGGGATTATATCGCCGCGCGCCGGCGCAGCCGCAGCGCCAGCGCCAGCGCGCCGCCCAGCAGCGCCAGCGAGAACGCCACCATGCCGGGCCAGCGGCCATGCTCCCAGAACCAGCCGCCGGCAGAGCCGAGCACGCTCGACCCCAGGTAGTACGCCAGCAGGTACAGCGAGGACGCATGTCCCTTGGACGCGCGCGCCAGCGCCCCGACCCAGCCGCTGGCCACCGCGTGCGCGACGAAGAAGCCGAAGGTCAGCAGCGCGATGCCGGCAATCATTCCAGCCAGCGGCGCCGCCGCGCTCAGCAGCACCCCGGCGGACATCAGCGCAACGCCGCCCACCAGCACCGGCGCACGCCCCAGCCTGTCGGCCAGCGCGCCCGCCGCGGGCGAGGCGACGATGCCGAACAGGTAGGTGCAGAACACCAGTCCGATCTGCGTCTGGCTCAGCCCATAGGGCGGCAGCGCCAGGCGGAAGCCGGCGTAGTTGAACAGCGAGACGAACACGCCCATCAGCACGAACGCCAAGGCGAACAGCTGCGGCAGGCCCGGCGTGCGCAGATGCGCGCGCCAGGTGCGCAAGTGGTGGCGCACATCCAGCGCCCCGAGCGCCGCTGCCTTCAGGCCGCTGGCACGCGGCAGCAGCAGCACGAAGCCGACGGCCGACAGCAGCCCCAGCGCGCCAATGCCGGCCAGCGCCGCGCGCCAGCCGAAGTGGTCGGCCAGCGCGCTCATGCCGATGCGCCCGGCCATGCCGCCGAACGCCGTGCCGCCCACGTACAGCCCCATGGAAAAGCCCAGCCCGCGCGGGTGGATCTCGTCGGCCAGATAGGCCATGGCCACCGCCGGCACGCCGCCCAGCAGCACCCCTTCGAACCCGCGCGCCAGCAGCAGCAGGCTCCAGCTGGGCGCCAGCGCAGCGGCCAGGTTGCACAGCGCCGCCAGCGCCATCGAGGCGAACATCAGGCGCCGCTTGTCGCGCCCCTCCGACAGCGCCCCGGCGGCAAAGATGGCCAGCGCCAGGCTGCCCGTGCTGACCGACAGCGCCAGCGAACTGCCCGTGGCCCCCAGCCGGAAATCCGCCGCCAGCTCGGGCAGCACCGGCTGCACGCAGTACAGCAGCGAGAACGTGGCAAAGCCCGCCAGAAACAAGGCCAGGCTGATGCGCCGGTACGCGGACGAGCCTGCCTGCACCCAGGTGCGCGCGGCGGGCGGCGTGGTCGATTGCTGCATGGGCGCTACTGTGACACGCCTCGTGCCGGCACGCCCCGGGCTTGTAAAATTCCCCGCTTTCGCGCTCGGGCCGCATACTGCGGCGGCCAGGCGCCCGCCCTCTGCCCTCCCTGTTTGCTGGATCGCTCTTGTCCTACGCCCCTGAAACCCGGCGCCGCCGCACCTTTGCCATCATCTCCCACCCCGACGCGGGCAAGACCACGCTGACCGAAAAGCTGCTGCTGTTCTCGGGCGCGATCCAGATCGCCGGCGCCGTCAAGGGCCGCAAGGCCAGCCGCCACGCCACGTCCGACTGGATGGAAATCGAGAAGCAGCGCGGCATCTCGGTCGCGTCGAGCGTGATGCAGATGAGCTACCGCGACCACGTGGTCAACCTGCTCGACACGCCCGGCCACAAGGACTTCAGCGAGGACACCTACCGCGTGCTCACCGCCGTCGATTCGGCCCTGATGGTGATCGACGCCGCCAACGGCGTGGAATCGCAGACGCGCCGGCTGATCGAGGTCTGCCGCCAGCGCGACACGCCCATCATCACCTTCGTCAACAAGATGGACCGCGAGGTGCGCGACCCGCTGGACATCCTCGACGAGGTGGAGCGCGAGCTGGGCATGCCCTGCTGCCCCATGACATGGCCCGTGGGCCAGGGCAAAAGCTTTGGCGGCATCATCGACCTGCGCACGCAGAGCATGACGGTGTTCCAGGCCGGCAGCGAAAAGCGCCCGGAAGACTTCGAGATCATCCCGCTCACCGAGGTGGACAAGCTGCGCGCACGCTTCGGCAAGGCCTACGACGACGCCGTCGAGAGCATGGAGCTGGCCGTGGGCGCCTCCATCGCCTGGGATCACCAGGAGTTTCTGGCCGCGCGGCTCACGCCGGTGTTCTTTGGCTCGGGCGTGAACAACTTCGGCGTGATGGAAGTGCTGAACGCCGTGGTCGACATGTCGCCCCCGCCCGGCCCGCGCATTGCCTACACCGAGGCGAACCGCCAGCGCGAGGAGAAAACCGTGCACCCCGAGGACAAGGGCTTTGCCGGCGTGGTCTTCAAGGTGCAGGCCAACATGGACGCCAACCACCGCGACCGCATCGCCTTCGTGCGCGTGGCCAGCGGCAAGTACACCCCGGGCATGAAGATGAAGGTGCAGCGCACCGGCAAGGAGCTGCGCCCCACATCGGTCGTCACCTTCATGAGCCAGCGGCGCGAGGCGGTGGATGAGGCGTATGCCGGCGACATCATCGGCTTCACCATCCACGGCGGCGTGCAGCTGGGCGACTCCATCACCGACGGGCCAGCGCTGCAGTTCACCGGCCTGCCCTTCTTCGCCCCCGAGCTGTTCATGACCGTGGTGCTGAAGAACCCGCTGCGCTCCAAGCAGCTGCAGCAAGGCCTGATGGAGCTGGGCGAGGAAGGCGCCATCCAGGTCTTCAAGCCCGACGCCGGCGGCAACATGCTGCTGGGCGCCGTGGGCCAGCTGCAGTTCGAGGTGGTGCAGCACCGCCTGAAGACCGAGTACGACTGCGACATCCGCCTGGAAGGCTGCCAGTACACCGGCGCACGCTGGATCACCGCCGACACGCCGGCCGAGCTGCGCGAATTCGAAAACGCCTACCCGCTGCGCATGGCGCACGACGCGGCCAACACCCTGGCTTATTTGTGCACCAGTCCATACGACGTGCGGCTGGCACAGGAGCGGTTTCCGAAGATTCACTTCCATCCGCTGCGCGAGCATGCGGGGTTGGCGTTGCAAACGAACTGATATATGGCATCCCCCCCTCAGACGCAAGCCGCAGTGGCTACGGGACAGGCACCCTCTCCAGCCGGAAACAGCCACTACAACAATTTCGATGCCATCCGGATCGTGGCAGCCTTCACGGTGCTGTACAGCCACCAGTTCGCCCTGACGGGTCGGCCGGAACCTTCGTTCTTTGGCATGCACAGCTGGGGCGGTATCTCGGTCATCGTTTTTTTCGTGGTGAGTGGCTTTCTCGTCACCGGCAGTTGGTACAACGATCCCAACGTGCTGCGCTTCGGTGCCCGGCGCTTTCTGCGCCTATGGCCTGCACTGACGACCGTGGTCGTCCTCACGGCCTACGGCCTGGGCGCCTGGGTCACGACCCTGCCATTGGGCGAATATTGGAAGCACCAAGCCACATGGGACTATCTGCACACGCTCCGAATGCAGATTTATTACGTGCTACCTGGAGTTTTCGAAAGCAATCCCTACGCACACGGCGTCAACGGCTCCCTCTGGACGATACCGTTGGAAGTGCGCTGCTACGTGGTGCTGGCGATCGCCGGATTCCTGCGCTTGATGCGCTGGCGCACTGTCTGGCTGGGGTTCATTGCCGCCTATATAACATGGTTTGTTGCCAAAAACAGTGCCGACCTGACCGGCCATGTGCACTACGGCCGGGAACTGAGCGCCTTCTTCCTGTGCGGTTCCGCGCTGTTCATTCTGCGTGAATCCTGGGAGCGCAAGCCGTTGCTCTGGCTGGGCACGACCGGCACACTCGCCGCCGCCCTCTGGCTGGCGGGGTGGCACTACACAGCCACCCTGGTTTTCCTGCCGCTGCTCGTCCTGTATGTCGGCACACGCTCCACGCCAGTGGTGTGCCGATGCGGACGCTGGGGAGATCCTTCGTATGGAGCCTATTTGCTGGCCTTCCCGATCCAGCAGACCGTGATCCACTTCCTGTATCCGCAATGGGGGTTTGGCGGCACATTGGCCCTGTCTACCCTGGTCACGGCAATACTGGCATACGCATCCTGGCATACCATTGAAAAGTCGGCACTGCGGCTCAAGCCCGGGCGCAAGCCGCCTGGCAATTCACCACTGCGGAAAATCCTGCCGTACTGGCCAAGGCGTCAGCATCCCGCGCACGAACACACGACTCAACGGACTCCTGCGACAGGATTGCTGCTCATACTGCTGTGCGGCGTCCTGGCCATCGGGGGACAGAGCTTCTACTTCTACCGATCGGGCGCCACCGCCACCCGTATGGTGCTGGGCGGCTTGCCGATACTTGGGACGCTTCTCCTGCTCATCGGCAGCTACTTGTTGTCCAATCGCCTGCGCCACCCATGGATCCGGCGCATTCTGCAAACTGCCATGACCATCAGCGCGCTCATCATAGGGGCTGCAACCATGGTGGCGTCGATCGGTTTCTGGAAAACAGGAACCATCCCTCGGCTTGAGCAGCTGCACGGGTTGACCTGGGACATCGTAGCCCCGAGCGTCAGGGCGCTCGCCGATCAGTACAGAAATCTTCTGCTCTTGGGTGCAGTGGGCATTCTTTGCATGCTGGTCGTGCTCTGGGTGACGCTACACCAAGCCAGGAAGATTCATTGGCCACCCGCCGCAATCTGGCTCGCAGGAGGAGCGCTGCTGGCCGGCAGCGCCATTGCAGGCTATGGGCCTAATCAGGCCCAGTGGTTCGTGGCAGTTCAGCTCCTGCATACCGATCTGGATATAGATGCCGCGCTCACCACCACGGCACGGCACGCGGAGAACGAATTCTTCGACGAATACTATAAACAGCTCGGTGAAGTGGAAAAGGAGCCGCGCTATCCCGATATCTACGAAAAGCTGCGTGCGAGCAATGTCATATGGGTTGTGATGGAGTCCGTCAGGGCAAAGGATGTCCCGCTGTACGGCGGAAAGGCAGACATGCCCAACTTCATGAAGGCGCGTGAGCACATGCTTCTTCTGGATCACCTGTACGTGCAGGAGCCCCGCTCTACGAAATCCTATACCCAGATGGATTTGGGGAAATTCAGCCTGCTGTCATGGAGCACCTATTCGAACAACATTCCCTGGATGTTTCCACAGGATGGTCTGGCCAGCCACTTGGTCAAACAGGGGTATTCGACGGTGGCATTGGTCAATACTGACGCCAACTACGACAACAACCAAGTCTTCCAGGATCATCACGGCTACCAGAAAACTCTGTACCGGCAATCGCTGAACCCGGGCTCGTCCGGCGCGGATGATCTAAAGCTGCTGGCGCGCGCGCAGGAAGAGGCCGCTGCGCTACACCAGCCGTTCTACATGATGCTCTGGCCCGTGCAGACACATCATCCCTACGGCAGAGAGTTTTGGTCGCTGAATATGGAAGAGCGCCCCGAATACTCCAACGAGGGGGATGCATCCATTGCCAATGACCACAAACGCTATCTCCATGCGTTGCATCAAGCCGATGAATGGTTTGGTGCACTGATCTCTGATCTCGAATCCCGCGGACTGCTGGAAAACACCACCATTGTGGTTACTGGAGACCATGGGGAGGCTTTCGGCGAGCATGAACCAGGAAACGGATTCCATGGAACCGGGGTGTACGAAGAGTCGGTACATGTCCCCGGCTTCATCTACAGTCCAAAAATCACTCGCCCACTGACAGATGAGAGAAATATCAGGTTATTGGACATACCTGCCACTATTTTACATATCGCCCACGAAGGAGAATATTTGTTCAACGATGGGCGTTCGATTTTTAAAAATTATAAGTACGAAATGCCAATTTACCTCTTTAATTCATGGAGCCGAGCCATCGGCATCATATATGAAAACCAGAAATTATGGCGCCGCACAGGTTCACCTCAGGAAATTTTTCTGGCATCCATCAAAGAGATAGAATCCGATCCCTCGAAAGAGCGACAATATATAAGCACCCAATCTGCTGCCTCCCTATTAAATAAAATGGAAGAATGGGAAGCAGCAATGAAATCCCGCACCGCCAGATTATTGTATCGCAAGGATATTAAACAACCTCCTTTGGATGATATTTTTAGAATCTATTGCGATGATGGCAATGGATTCCAGGAAAGCCATAAGGGTTTCGCCACCTTCATTGGACTTTCCGGGAAGATCGATGTACCGCTGAACATGAGGTGCCAGACCCTGCGTCTTGCTCCAATTAGCGGCACTCGAATCCCAGAAGGATCCCTTCTCTATATAAAAATCAGCGATATAACCATAACAGGGCATGATACAGCCTTAACCCTCGATGCTACTAAGCCGATTTTTTTCAGCGGTATGACATCTACCGGCGGCCATGAATTTTCCGTTGATAGTAGCTCTCCATATATCGACTACCCTATCGGTCAGCGTAATTACAATATACAAAATGTATCTATGAATATTGAATATATTTGGAAACATACAAACAAGTAATTCAATCCCTTCGGATGCTATTAATTTTGTTATCTCAGCACACATTCCGCGCTGCCCAGGCGCACCACCTACTCAGCCTCTTGTTCATTTCTTTCGTCGGCGATTCGGTTTCACAGCCATACGAATAATGACAACTGAAATTATTTTTATTCTTATCCATGCATCCTGGCAAGCGATCAAAAAAACATCGCTGCGACATCAATAACGGCAATAATATGCCCCGCCTCATTAACCATTTTGAAATATCAAATCCACCCTAATAAAACTCAGATGCACAGGGCCAATACTGTTTTTCTGCCCACTCTGTTTTTTTGTGCATTAACCCTTTCAGGCCAAGTTTTCTACCTTCTTCAGTCCGATGCCCCTTTCATCGAACTGATATTAGGCAGCATTCCGACTTTCGGTGCCGTGCTACTGCTTTGCAGCACCTGCGCAATGCTTAGCCATCGGCACCAAGGATGGTTCGTACGGATTGCGCAGGCAATTCTCGTCAGCACTGCATTCGCCGCCATGGTAATGACACTGGTCGCCTCGGTCGGATATTGGCAAATGGGCTCCGTCCCTCGACTACAGCAATTCGGGGGATTGACATGGAACATCATTGCGCCAAGCGTCATGGCACTGATCGCCACCCATGGTACCCCGCTCATCCTTGCCTTGGTGTCCATGATTTTGGTGCTGGCGCTACTGTGGGTAGCCATCCATCATCCATATGGCCCTCGTTGGAAGCCGATTCCCATTTGGCTCACCGGCGTTGCCCTATTAATCACCAGCGCATTTACCGGTCACCGCGAAATAAATCACGAACCTTGGTTTCTCGCCGCCAGACTCTTTCGCACCGATCTGGACGCATCAACGCTGCTGTCTGAATCAGCACAACACGTTGAAGCTCGATTTTTCAAGGAATATCACAAAAAACTGAGCGAAACTGAAAAAGCGCCGCGCTACCCAGACATCTACAACCTATTGCGCGGCAGCAACGTCATTTGGGTCGTGATGGAATCCATGCGCGCCAAAGATGTTCCACTGTATGGAGGAACGGCCGACATGCCCCACACTATTGAGGCCAGCAAGCACATGCTTCTATTGAGGAATCTTTATTCACAAGATCCTCGCTCAACAAAGGCATATGCGCAGATGGACATGGGCAGGTTCAGCCTGTTGTCCTGGGACAGCTACTCCAACAATATTCCGTGGATGTTCCCCGACGAAGGGCTAGCCAGCCATCTGACTCGTATGGGTTATTCAACCGCAACCTTGGTCAACGGCGACGGAAGCTACGACAACCATCAATTTTTTCAGGAGCAGCATGGCTATCAGAAGGTTCTGTACCGACAAGCCCTGAATCCTGGATCCTCTGGCGCGGACGATCTGAAATTACTGGAGAAGGCGAAACAAGAAATTGCTGGACTGGATAAGCCATTCTACATGATGGTTTGGCCCATACAGACACACCATCCCTACGGTCGGGAGCATTGGTCGGGACACGGCAAAAAAACCCGTGCCGATCACCAGGAGCCCCAAAAATTTGTCCAATCGGACTACACACGCTATCTTACATCACTACAGGAAGCGGACGACTGGTTCGGCCGGCTACTCGCCATGCTCAAATCCGATGGACTGCTCGACCAGACAACTATCATCGTCACTGGCGACCATGGCGAGGCCTTTCGAGAGCATGAATCGGGAAATGTCTTCCACGGCAACGGTGTTTATGAAGAATCAGTGCATATTCCCGGATTCATCTACAACACGAAGATCAATGGCCTGCACGAGGACAATCGCTACTTGCGATTGCTGGATATTCCAGCATCCATATTGCATATCGCGTCCGAAGATCGCTACATTCTCAATGATGGACGTTCTATTTTCAAGAATTACAAAAATACGATACCTATTTATCTATTTAACTCATGGGTTGGCGCAATAGGAATCATCGATGAAGAGCGGAAGTTCTGGCGCCGGACGTATTTTCCCGATCAGGTGTTTTCCGCCTCAATGGAAAGTATCCAAAAAGACCCGGCCAAGGAACGTCAACACACCACAGTGGAACAAAATACCGATCTTCAGGATCTACTGGGCAAATGGGAAGCGGCAATGATGACCCGATCCGCACGACTTCTGAATCAAAACTCCGGCAAGACCCCCCCTTTACACGACATCATACGGGTCTATTGCGACGATGGGAATGGGTTTCGCGAGGAACACAAGAGTTTAACTTCCTTCAATGGATTATCAGGAGAGGTTGTCATAAACATCAACAATGATTGTCAAGCGCTTCGACTGGCACCAATTCGCAGCACCATCATTCCGAAAAGTGCACAATTAAAATTCAGTATCGATAATTTGGAAATTATCGAAAACAATACGCCAAAAAAATTAGAAGATACAAATAATGTATTTAAGAATGATATTGAAATTTTTAATGATGACGATTTTTTCATCACCGGAGAAAGTCCTTATTTAGATTATAAAATTGACGCCGTCAATCATCATATCGAAAGCATTTCCTTCAAAATAGAGTATGCTTGGGAATATACAAAGAGCAACTAAATTTCCTGCATCCACCATGCATATTCCTGTAATATTTCATTGGCAGAACTAGAGTCGACAGGGACATTGCCGAACGGGGCTTGCGATCATTTCTACCGCCCTTACCCATACCGATATTTTCGATCAGTAAACGACGGTAACACTGGATCGAAAAGCCCATCATGAAAGCTGCGCTGTGAAAAGATTGGCCGATTGGCACATCCCACAACATATTGCGGGCGTACTCACCGACATCGACGACACCCTGACCACCGACGGCGCCATCACCATCGACGCCCTGCAGGCGCTGGCCGATCTGAAAGCCGCCGGCCTGCACGTCATCCCCATCACGGGGCGCCCCGTGGGATGGAGCGAGCCCTTCGCCGTAGCCTGGCCGGTCGATGCCATCGTGGCTGAAAACGGTGCCTGCGCCTTGCTGCCACAAGTTCATGACTCAATTGCCATTTCAGGCAATTCAAGCAAGCGCATATCGCTATTAAAAATATACCAACAGGATGCCCCCACGCGCACTGCCCAGTACGCTCGCATGCAACAAGTGCTGGTAGAAATCGAGGCCAGCGTGCCTGGCGCCCGCCGTGCCAGTGATTCTCCCGGACGCGAGTGCGATATCGCCATCGACCACAGCGAATTCACCCATCTGCCCCAACCCGCCATCGACGCTTGCGTGCGCATCATGCGCGCAGCGGGCATGAACGCCACGGTCAGCTCGATCCACATCAACGGCTGGTACGGTAGCCACGACAAGCTGGAAGGTGCGCGCTGGATCGTGCGCGAGCTGCTCGGGCGCGATATCGACCGGGAGCTGGATCACTGGGTTTACATCGGCGATTCCACCAACGACCAGCGTATGTTCGAACATTTCCCGCACAGTGTCGGCGTGGCCAATATTGCGCGTTTCGTGCCCCAGCTCACGCACTTGCCGCGCTACGTCACGCAAGGCGAACGCGGCGCCGGCTTCGCCGAACTGGCGCGGGCCATACTGGCCCGCTGAAGCGGCAGGAGCGCGCTGCGCGAATCGCTAGGCCTTGTAGGTCGACAGCAGAATGCTCGTCTCCGTGCTGGCGATGCCAGGCGTCAGGCGAATGCGCGCCAGCGCCTGGTCGAACGCCTCCAGGCTCTCGGTGCGCAGTTCGGCCATGATGTCCCAGCGGCCGTTGGTGCTGTGCAGCGTGCCCACTGCAGGCTCGCCGCGCAGCGCGTGGATCACCTCGGGGGCGGTATTGCCCTCCACCGCAATGCACATCCAGGCACGGATGCGATGCGGCTCGACCTCAGGGCGCAGGCGCACGGTGTAACCCACGATCACGCCCTGCTCCTGCAGGCGCCGCAGCCGGTTCTGCACCGTAGCGCGCGCCACGCGCACGCGCGCCGCCAGGGCAGCAACCGACATGCGCGCATCGTCGCGCAGCAACGCGATGAGTTGCCTATCCACATCGTCTATCTTGTTCATTTTGTCATTCAACCATGGCAAATCGCCAGTTTGCACTACTTTTCGAACAATGTGCCGGCTGGTTTCTGGCGCAGCGGCTGTCCACAATGGTTCCTGGCAACACCAGACCCGTCTTTACCTTTCAGGATCGCCCCCATGACCCGACTCATAGATCTGCCCACCCTGTCCAGCCTGGTGCAGCGCATGGGCCCAGCGCGTTTCCTGCGCGAATTGGCCGATGAGATCCGCACCGACTACCTGCGCTGGCAGGCCTTCGACAAATCGCCGCGCGCCGCCAGCCACAGCCCGGTAGGCGTCATCGAGCTGATGCCGGTAGCCGATGAGCGCCTGTACAGCTTCAAGTTCGTCAACGGCCACCCTGGCAACCCCGCGCTGGGCCTGCCCACAGTGATGGCGTTCGGCGTGCTGGCCGAAGTGGCCACCGGCCGGCCGCTGCTGCTGGCCGAGCTGACGCTGTCTACGGCACTGCGCACCGCAGCCACCTCGGCACTGGCCGCGCTGGCGCTGGCGCGGCCCCATGCGCGCCGCATGGCGCTGATAGGCAACGGCGCGCAAGCCGAGTTCCAGGCACTGGCGTTCCACGAGTTGCTGGGCGTGACACAGCTGAGCCTGTTCGATACCGATCCCGCCGCCACGGCCAAGCTGCAACGCAATTTGGCGCACGTGCCGGATCTCGCCATGACCGTGGCCGCCAACACGCACGAGGCGGTACGCGGCGCCGACATCATCACCACTGTCACGGCCGACAAACGACGCGCCCACATCCTGACGCCCGACATGATCGAGCCCGGCATGCACCTGAACGCCGTGGGCGGCGACTGTCCAGGCAAGACAGAACTGCACCCCGGCGTGCTGCGCGGCGCACGCATCGTCGTCGAATACGCGCCGCAAAGCCGCGTCGAAGGCGAAATCCAGCAACTGCCGGCCGACCACGCCGTGACCGAGCTGTGGCAGGTGCTGAGCGGTCAGACGCCAGGGCGCGCCAGCGCGGCCGAAGTGACGGTGTTCGATTCCGTGGGCTTTGCGCTGGAGGATTTTTCCACCCTGCGCTACCTGCACCGCCTGGCGCAGCAAGACGGGGTGGGAGCGGATGTGGCGCTGGTGCCCGGCAGCGAGCGCGACCCCAAGGATTTATTCGGCCGCCTGCACGGCAGTCAGGCCCGGCTGCAGCGGGTAGCCTGAGGATCTCCCGCCCCCAACGAACAAGGCGCCCCGTGAGGCGCCTTGTTCGTTGTACAACAGAGCGATATCGATCAGTGCTGCAGGATCTTGTTGAGGAAGTCCTTGGTGCGCGGCTGGCGCGCATCAGGGTTGCCAAAGAACTCGTCCTTGCTGCAATCCTCCAGGATCTTGCCCCCCACGTCCATGAAGATCACACGGTTGCTGACCTTGCGCGCAAAGCCCATCTCGTGCGTCACGCACATCATGGTCATGCCTTCGTGCGCCAGGCCGATCATCACGTCCAGCACCTCACCCACCATCTCGGGGTCGAGCGCGCTGGTCGGTTCGTCGAACAGCATCACGATGGGATCCATCGACAGCGCGCGGGCAATCGCCACGCGCTGCTGCTGGCCGCCCGAGAGCTGGCCGGGAAACTTGTCCTTGTGGGCCGACAGGCCGACGCGGTCGAGCATCTTCAGGCCGCGCTTCTTCGCATCGTCGGCGCTGCGGCCCAGCACCTTGATCTGTGCGATGGTCAGGTTCTCCGTCACCGACAGGTGCGGGAACAGCTCGAAGTGCTGGAACACCATGCCCACGCGCGAGCGCAGCTTGGGAAGGTTGGTCTTGGGATCGTGGATGGCTGTGCCGTCCACGTAGATCTCGCCCTTCTGGAAGGGTTCGAGCGCGTTGATGGTCTTGATCAGCGTGGACTTGCCCGAGCCCGAAGGGCCGCACACCACAACCACCTCGCCCTTCTGGATATTGGTCGAGCAGTCGGTCAGCACCTGGAAGCTGCCGTACCACTTGGAAACGTTCTTGAGTTCAATCATTGCTATTCCTTCGCAAGGCCTGTGCCGGGTTCAGCGGATGATGGCGATCTTCTTGTGCAGGCGCTTGACCAGCCAGGACAGTGTGTAGCACATCACGAAATAGACCACCGCGGCGGCCATGTATGCCTCGATGGGGCGGAAGTAGTTCTTGCCGGCGATCTCGAAGCCCTTGAGCATGTCGTAGGCGCCAATGGCGTAGACCAGCGAGGTGTCCTGGAACAGGATGATGGTCTGCGTCAGCAGCACCGGCAGCATGTTGCGAAACGCCTGCGGCAGCACCACGAGCCGGATGTTCTGGCCGTACGTCATGCCCAGCGCCTGCCCGGCGAACACCTGGCCGCGCGGGATGGACTGGATGCCGGCGCGCATGATCTCGCTGAAGTACGCCGCCTCGAAGGCCACGAAGGTAATCACAGCGGACGTCTCGGCGCCGATCGGCTCGCCGATGATGAGCGGTACGACCAGGAAGAACCACAGGATCACCATGACCAGCGGGATGGAGCGCATGCCGTTGACGTAGATGGTGGCAGGCAGATCCAGCCACTTCTTGCCCGACAGGCGCATCAGCGCCAGCACCGTGCCCAACGCAATCCCGCCGATCGTGGCCACGGCCGTCAGAAACAGGCTGAAGTACAGCCCCTTGAGCACGAAGTTGGTGAATAAGTCCCAGGTGAAAAAGGACCAGTCGATATTCAGATGCATGTCAGTGTCCCCCACCGCCGGCTGCGATCATGCCCGGCACGCGCGAACGCTTCTCGATGAAGGCCATGATGCGGTTGATCGCCAGGGCGGAGACCACGTACAGCGCCGTGACCGCCAGGTAGACCTCGATACCGCGCGAGGTTTCCTCCTGCACCTGCATGGCGAACATGGTCAGTTCGGCCACCGATACGGCAAAGGCCACCGACGAGTTCTTGAACACGTTCATGGTCTCGCTGGTCAGCGGCGGAATGATGATGCGAAACGCCATGGGCAGCAGCACGTAGCGGTAGTACTGGAAGGTGGTGAAGCCCAGCGCCATGCCCGCGTAGCGCTGGCCGCGCGGCAGCGCCTGGATACCCGAGCGCACTTGCTCGGCGATACGCGCCGACGTGAAGAAGCCCAGCGCGAAGATCACCAGCGTGAAACCCGGCAGCGATTTCATCACCGGAAAAATCGTGGGGATGACGTGGTACCACAAGAAGATGTGTACCAGCAGCGGGATATTGCGGAAGAACTCCACCCAGGCATTGCCCAGGCGCACGATCCATGGGCTGTCAGGCAAGGTGCGCAAGGTTCCGATCAAGGCGCCGACCACCAGCGCGATGAGCAGCGACAGCAGCGAAACGGACACCGTCCAGCCCCAGGCCGAAAGCATCCAGTCGAGATAGGTAATTTCGCCGTTCTGACCGAAACAGCTTTGTCCCACCTCTTGGGTAATGGTGTCTTGGCAGAACACCTGCCAGTCCCAGGACATAGGGCCACCCTTTCAATTCATCGATTCATGCTGCGCGCGCATGTGCCCATGCGCGGCAACGAAAAACGCCCCTTCGGACCAGGTAGGCAGAAGGGGCGCACATGATGCAAGCGCGTTACTTGATCTCGTAGGCCTCCATCGGCTTGTCGTTCGGGTGGGCCCAGGCTTCCTTGGTGGCCTCGGAGAGCGGCAGGCCGATCTTCACGTTGTTCGGCGGGATCGGCTGCATGAACCACTTGTCGTACAGCTTGGCCAGCGAGCCGTCCTGGATCTGGCGCACGATGGAATCGTCCACGGCCTTCTTGAACGCCGGGTCATCCTTGCGCATCATGCAGGCGATGGGTTCAACCGACAGCACCTCGCCGACGATCTTGAAGTCGGCCGGATTCTTGGATTTGGAGATATTGGCCGCCAGGATGGAGCCGTCCATGATGAAGGCGTCGGCGCGGCCGGTGGCCAGCATCAGGAAGCTGTCCGCGTGATCCTTGCCCATGACCTGGTTGAACTCCAGGTTGTCGGCACGCTTGTTCTTGCGCAGCGTCTGCACCGAGGTCGTGCCGGTCGTGGTCACGATGGTCTTGTTGTTCAGATCCTTGATGCCGGTGATGCCGGAGTCGGCCTTGACGGCGATACGCACCTCTTCCACGTAAGTGGTGTAGGCAAAGGCTGCGTCTTTCTGGCGCGCTTCGTTGTTCGTGGTCGAGCCGCACTCGATGTCCACCGTACCGTTCTTGACCAGCGGAATGCGGTTCTGCGAAGTCACCGGCTGGTACTTGATGTCCAGCTTGGCCAGGCCCAGTTCCTTCTGAATGTCGTGCAGGATGCGTTCGCCCATTTCGGTGTGAAAACCGACGTACTTGCCATTACCCAGGGTGTAGCCCAGGCCAGAGGACTCACGCACGCCGAACGTGACGCTGCCGGAGGCCTTGATCTTGGCCAGGGTATCTTGTCCCTGCGCATGCGCGGTGCCGATCGCCAACACGGTAATGGCAGCGGCGAGCAAGTGCTTTTTCATGTATTTTCTCCTTTGGGTATGAGTAGGCAAAAGCCAGGGTGCACGACCGACCCTCGCCCAAACGGATCGCATGGGCGCATGCCGGCAATGATTGGTGAATCAGGGTTCTATTGTGCGTACTTTGGTGCCTAGAAGGGCACTTTATCCGTAGGGTATTTCCAGAAGTCGCGCAATAAATAGCTGACGGGCAAATTCAGCGGCCGGTTGTTGGGCGGAATCGGCTGCATGAACCATTTGTCGTAAATGGCATTGATTTGGCGGCTGGTGATCAACTGGCGCATTTCGTCGTCCGCCAGCTTCTTGAACTCCGGGTCGTTCTTGGGCAGCATGATGGCCAGGGGCTCGGTCGTCAGAAAGCGCCCCACCACCTTGAGCGCCTTGGGATCAGGGCGGCTGGCGGCCAGGCCGTAGAGCAGCACGTCGTCCATCACGAAAGCGTCGGCCTGCCCCTTTTCCACCATTTCAACCGCCGCCTCGTGATCGGGCGCCTCAAGGATCTGGATGCCCATCAGGTGACCCTTGTTGGCCTGCTCCGCAGCCTTGAGGGGCGTCGTTCCCTTGGTCGATACCAGCTTTTTGCCCTGCAGATCCTCCATGCGCGCAACCGGGCTGCTGGCCGGCACCAGCAGCCGCGCGCCGGTGATGAAATGCGGAATGGTGAACTCCACGTCCTGGCGCCGCGCGGCGTTGTTCGTGGTGGAGCCGCACTCCAGGTCGGCGCGGCCCTCCTTGACCGCCTCCACCCGGTTGGCCGGCGTCACTTGAAGAAAGCGCACGGGCATGTTCTTCATGCCGGTCTTGCTGCGCACCGCATCGGCAATGCGCAGGCACAGGTCGACCGCATAGCCCACGGGCTTGCCGTCGTGTATGTAGGAAAACGGCACCGACGATTCCCGGTGCGCAATCACCAGCGCGCCTCCCGCGGCAACGCGTTCGAGCACGCCCTGCGCGCTAGCGCTCGCGGCGCAGCACAGCAGTGCGAGCGCCCATGCCATGTTCCGGTGCTGGTGTGTCATACGTTGGTTCCGTCAAGAGAACACATTCCCACGCAGATTCTGCGCCTGCCGGGAACGGCTTTGCACCGCGAAGCGCCCCTGCGAGGGGCAACTGGACAGCGCGGTGCAGACTGTAAGTGCGCGCCTGCAAGAACTCCAATGCCGATTACAGGCGTGGTTATGCGAAATTTTTATACTAGTATTTACCCTAGGTATAGATCATAGTGCATGCTTCCGCCCGCACGCGTTCACACCTGTCCATTGTCCCCATGCAGCTGCAGATACTCCCACAGCGCCTGCGCCTGCCCCTTGGCCGGCTCCTTGCGCGTGGGCTTTTCGCGGTAGGCACGCACGTCCATGACCATACGCAGCTCCTGCAGGCCGGCGGGCGCGGCGCTGACCAGCTTGCGCGAGCGCACTTCCTTTTGTACCGCGCTGTGCGGCAGAAATGCCACCCCGTGACCTTCGAGCGCCATGGCCTTCAGGCCTTCGGCCATGTCGGTCTCGTAGACCCGGTCCAGATGGATCGGCACCTGCGCCTGCTTGAGAATCAGATCCGTCATGCGCCCCAGGTAGGCGCCGGGGGCGTAGCCCAGGTAGGGCAGCGGCTCGCCCGGCTTGCCCGGCAGGCAGAACAGCGGACTGCCGTCGGCCTGCGGGCGGGAGTACGGCGCCAGCGACTCCTCGCCCAGGCTGACCATTTCATAGCGGTCGGGGTCGAGCTGGAAGGGCTGCGATGCGTGGTGGTAGGCGATGAGCAGGTCGCAGCCCCCCTCGACCAGGCGCATCACCGCGTCGTGCACGTTGAGCGCGATCAAGCGGCTCTTGAGCGGGCCGAAATCCTGGCGCAGGCTTGACACCCACGCCGGAAAGAAGGTGAACGCCAGCGTATGCGGCACGGCGAACTCGATCATGTCCGAGCCGGCGCTGATGTGCGCGCGCATCATGGCCCGGGTGTTCTGCAGTGCCTGCAGCATCTCCAGCGACTGGTCGTACAGCGTGCTGCCCGCCGGGGTCAGCCGCGTGGGGTAGGAGCTGCGGTCGACCAGGTCGGTACCGGCCCAGGCCTCCAGCGCCTGGATGCGGCGCGAGAACGCCGGCTGCGTCACGTGGCGCAACTGGGCGGAGCGGCTAAAGCTGCGCGTTTCCGCGAGGCTGACGAAGTCTTCAAGCCATTTGGTTTCCATGGCGTGCATTATCTGTCCAGGTGCGCCCGTCCCCGACACCAGCGGATCGGCTTTCTTCGGGAACTCCCTGCGCCGCACTCCCCCTGTTTTGCCGGCAGAATAGCCGCTGCGGCGCCCTGAGCGCCCTACCCCGTCCAGGCCTGCGGCGCACAACGCCGGCAGGCAGAGGCGATCGCCATGTCCGACCTTCTCACGCCCTGCCTGCATGCCCTCCCACCCCACCCAAGCCCCGGCCGGCTCGGCCGCGCCCGACCACACCGACGCTAGCGGGGAGCCCCGCTCGCTGCGCATCGAGGATTGGCTGACCGTCCTCATCATGGCGGCGCTCGCGCTGATCACGTTCGCCAACGTGCTGGTGCGCTACTTCACCGACGCCTCGTTTGCCTGGACCGAGGAGATCTCGGTCTTCCTGATGATCGTGCTGGCCATGGTCGCCGGCTCGGCCGCCGTGGCGCGCGACCGCCACATCCGCATCGAATTCTTCGCGGAAAGCGGCTCGGCGCTGCGCCGCCGGCGCCTGGCGCAGCTGGGCGCGGCCATGGTGGCGCTGCTGTTCACCATCCTGGCCGTGCTCAGCGTGCGCCTGGTGTGGGACGACTACCGCTACGAGGAAACCTCGCCCGGCATCGGCGTGCCTCAGTGGTGGTATTCCGTCTGGCTGCCGATCCTGTCGCTGCTCGTCACCTGGCGCGCCATCGGCCTGCTGATACGGCGCACGCGCCAGAGCGACGTGGAGTTTCTCGACAGCGGCGACGGCGGCGATGGCGCGGCACAGGAGCGCCAGCCATGATCGCCGCGCTGCTGTTCGCCGCCTTCCTCGCGCTCATGCTCGCCGGTGTGCCGATCGGCGCGGCGCTGGGCCTGGCCGGCGCGGCCTGCATCGCGCTCGCCAACGGCGATGCGCAATGGTTCGGCCTGCTGGCCGTGCCGCAGAACTTCTACGCCGGCCTGGGCAAGTACCCGCTGCTGGCGATCCCCATGTTCGTGCTGGTGGGCTCGATCTTCGACCGCTCCGGCGTGGCGCTGCGCCTGGTCAACCTGGCAGTGTCCATCATCGGGCGCGGCCCGGGCATGCTGCCGCTGGTGGCCATTGCCGTGGCCATGTTCCTGGGCGGCATCTCGGGCTCGGGGCCGGCCAACGCGGCCGCCGTGGGCGGAGTGATGATCGCCGCCATGAACCGCGCCGGCTACCCGAGCAGCTTCTCGGCCAGCGTGGTGGGCGCGGCGGCCGCCACCGACATCCTGATCCCGCCCTCGGTGGCCTTCATCGTCTACTCGGTGCTGGTGCCCAGTGCCACGGTGCCGGCGCTGTTCGCTGCCGGCATGATCCCCGGGGTGCTCGCCGGCCTCGCCCTGATCGGCCCGGCCGTATGGATGGCGCGGCGCCACGACATGGGCCAGCTGGAGTCCGGCATGCCGCGCCCGCCGTTCTGGCGCAGCCTGCGCGAAGCGTTCTGGGGCCTGTCGGCGCCCGTGGTGATCCTGGGCGGCATGCGCATGGGCTGGTTCACGCCCACCGAGGCCGCCGTGGTGGCGGTGTTCTACGGCCTGTTCGTGGGCATGGCGGTGCACCGCACGATCAAGGTGCGCGACCTGTTCGTCATCCTGCGCGAGGCCGGCGAGCTGTCGGCTGTCATCCTCATCGTGGTGTCGCTGGCCGGCATCTTCGCGTTCTCGCTGTCCACGCTGGGCGTGATCGACCCGGTGGCGCACGCCATCGTCAACTCCGGCCTGGGCGAGTACGGCGTGCTGTCGCTGCTGATCCTGCTGCTGATCACCGTGGGCATGTTCCTCGACGGCATCTCGATCTTCCTGATCTTCGTGCCGCTGCTCATGCCCATCATGGAGCACTACCACTGGAACCCGGTGTGGTTCGGCGTGCTGCTCACGCTCAAGGTCTCGCTCGGCCAGTTCACGCCGCCGCTGGCGGTGAACCTGATGGTTTCGTGCCGCATCGCCGGGGTACGCATGGAGTCCACCGTGCGCTGGGTCTGGCCGATGCTGCTGGCCATGTTCCTGGTGATGGTGGCGGTGATCGCCTTTCCGCAATTGGCGCTGTGGCTGCCCGCCTACCTGGGCTACTGATTTTTTCCCAAGGAGACTGAAACCATGAAACTGCGTACCTTCCTGGCCACCGCCGTGGCCGCCGCCAGCGCGCTGGCGTTTTCCGCTCCCGCGCTGGCGCAGGGCAGCTACAAGAGCGAATACCGCATGTCGCTGGTGCTGAGCACCGCCTTCCCCTGGGGCAAGGGCGGCGAGATCTGGGCCGACAAGGTGCGCGAAAAGACGCAGGGACGCATCAACATCAAGCTCTATCCCGGCGTGTCGCTGATCCAGGGCGACCAGACGCGCGAGTTCAGCGCGCTGCGCCAGGGCGTGATCGACATGGCGATCGGCTCGACCATCAACTGGTCGCCCCAGGTCAAGGCGCTGAACCTGTTCTCGCTGCCCTTCCTGTTCCCCAGCTACGCATCGGTGGATGCCGCCACGCAGGGCGAGGTCGGCACGATGATCTTCAAGAAGCTGGAGACGGCCGGCGTGGTGCCGCTGGCCTGGGGCGAGAACGGCTACCGCGAGCTGAGCAACTCCAAGCACGCCATCAAAAGCCCGGCGGATCTGCACGGCATGAAGATCCGCGTCGTCGGCTCGCCGCTGTTCCTCGACACCTTCACCGCGCTGGGCGCCAACCCCACGCAGATGAGCTGGGCCGACGCGCAGCCCGCCTTCGCCAGCGGCGCCGTGGACGGGCAGGAAAACCCGCTGTCGATCTTCACCGCCGCCAAGCTGCACACCGTGGCGCAGAAGTACATCACCATGTGGGGCTACATCAACGACCCGCTGGTCTTCGTGGTGAACAAGGACGTGTGGAACAGCTGGACGCCGCAGGACCGCGAAGCCGTCCGGCAGGCTGCCATCGAAGCCGGCAAGGAGGAAATCGCGCTGGCGCGCAAGGGCATGGTCGAGGCCGGCAAGCCGCTGCTCAAGCAGATCGAGAGCCTGGGCGTGACCGTGACCGAGCTCACCCCCGCCGAGCGCGAGGCCTTCGTCAAGGCCACCCGCCCGGTGTACAACAAGTGGAAGGGCCAGATCGGCAACGACCTGGTGCAGGCGGCCGAGAAGGCGGTTGCTGCGAGCAAGTAATAGCCCGCAAAAACAATAGCTGTTTGCGCTTACCAGAATTTAATCTTGGATATAAAACAATCTGAAATTGTTGATAATCAAGCGCAGACAGCTATCAAATACAAGAGCGGCAGGCATCCCCTGCCGCTTTTTTGTTCATGGCGCCGGCTGCGCCGCAGCCACCGACGCCGCCACGTCGGCCGTCTACAACTCCTTGCCACTCTCGCCGTCGGACTGCTGCAGCGCCCACATGCTGGCGTAGCGCCCGCCCCGCGCCAGCAGCTGGGCGTGCGTGCCGCGCTCGACGATGGCGCCGGCGTCCAGCACCAGGATTTCGTGCGCGTCCACCACGGTGGACAGGCGGTGCGCGATCACCAGCGTGGTCTTGCCCTGCGCGGCGGCGCGCAGCTCGGCCTGGATGGCGCGCTCGTTGGCCGAATCCAGCGCGCTGGTGGCTTCGTCGAAGATCAGGATCGGCGGGTTCTTGAGCAGCGTGCGCGCGATCGCCACGCGCTGCTTCTCGCCGCCGGAGAGCTTGAGCCCGCGCTCGCCCACCATGGTCTCGTAGCCCCGGGGCTGGGCGGCGATGAAGTCGTGGATGCGCGCGGCGCGCGCGGCCTGCTCCACCTCGGCCTGGCTGGCGCCGGGGCGGCCGTAGGCGATGTTGTAGGCCACGGTGTCGTTGAACAGCACCGTGTCCTGCGGCACGATGCCGATGGCGCGGCGCAGGCTGTGCTGCGTCACGCTGCGGATGTCCTGCCCGGCGATGGTGATGCGGCCCGCGCCGGCAACCGCCCCGGCAGACGGGCTGCGCGCCGCGCTCGCACGCGAGGGTTCAGCCCCCACGTCGTAGAAGCGGTACAGCAGGCGCGCCAGCGTGCTCTTGCCCGCGCCCGAGGGGCCGACCACGGCCACGGTCCTGCCGGCGGGCACCTCGAAGCTCAGCCCCTGCAGGATGGGGCGCGCCGCCTCGTAGGCGAAGTGCACGTCCTCGAAGCGTATCGTCGGCGCCTCCAGGCCGGCCAGCGGCCGGGCGCCGGGCGCGTCGGCCACTTCCTGCTGCCGGTCCATCAGCAGGAACATGCGATCCAGGTCGGCCAGGCTTTGCTTGATCTCGCGGTAGATCACGCCCAGAAAGTTGAGCGGGATGTAGATCTGGATCATGAAGGCGTTGACCATGACCAGGTCGCCCAGCGTCAGGCGCCCGGCCGCCACGCCCGCGGTGGCCAGCCACAGCATCGCCACCAGGGCGGTGGCGATGATGAGTTGCTGGCCGGCGTTGAGCAGCGCCAGCGTGCTGCGGCTCTTGAGCTGGGCGCGGCGCAGCTGCTCCAGGCTCGCGTCGTAGCGGCGCGCCTCGAAGTCCTCGTTGTTGAAGTACTTGACGGTCTCGAAGTTCAGCAGCGCGTCGACCGCCTTGCTGTGCGCGGCCGAGTCGAACTGGTTGGCCTGATGCCGGAACTGGATGCGCCACTGCGTCACGCCCACCGTCCAGGCCACGTACAGCACCAGCGCAGCCAGCGTGATGGCGGCGAACCAGGCGTCGAAGCGGCTGGCCAGCACGGCCAGCACCAGCAGCACCTCGATCAGCGTGGCGGCGATGTTGAACAGCGCGAACGACACCAGCGACTCGATGCCGCGCACGCCGCGCTCGATGTCGCGCGTCATGCCGCCGGTCTGGCGCTCCAGGTGAAAGCGCAGCGACAGCGTATGCAAATGGTTGAAGGTGGACAGCGCAATGGCGCGCGCCGCGCCGTGCGTGGCCTTGGCAAACACCAGGTCGCGCAGCTCGTTGCACGCGGCGTTGGAAAAGCGCAGCAGCCCGTAGGCCAGCAGCAGGCCCACCGGCACGGCCAGCAGCGCCTGCGCGCTGCCCGGCGGCACGGTCATCGCGTCCACCAGCTGCTTGAGCAGCAGCGGCACGCCCACGTTGGCCAGCTTGGCGCCCACCATCAGCACGATGGCCACCAGCACGCGCCAGCGGTATTGCCACAGGTAGGGCATCAGGCGGCGCAGCGTGGCCCAGTCGGATCGGGGGGAGTCGCTGGGGCTGTCTGGGGCGGGCGGGGCTTCGCCGTGGCGGCGCATGGTGATAATGCTCGTTTTGGTTTTGTATTGAACGAGTGATTGTGCCCATGTCCCAAGCCAGCAGCAGCCCCGCCACCCAATTGCCCTCCGACAAGGAGCTGGTGCTGAAAGTCATCCCCATGCCGGCAGACACCAACAGCAACGGCGACATCTTCGGCGGCTGGGTCATGGCGCATGTGGATCTGGCCGGCTCGGTGCTGCCCGCGCGGCTCATCCAGGGGCGCATGGCCACGGTGGCGGTCAACGAGTTCGTCTTCAAGCAGCCGGTGCGCGTGGGCGACCTGCTGTCGTTCTACGCCAGCATCGAGCGCGTGGGCCGCACGTCGATCACGGTGCTGGTGGAGGTCTACGCCGAGCACATCCGCGCCCAGGGCCAGTACGTGAAGGTGACCGAGGCGCGCCTGACCTACGTGGCCATCGACGACAACGGCAAGCCGCGCCCCGTCGCGCCCCAGGGCGGCGCGCAGTAACCAGCCGGGGCCGGCTCGGCCCGGCGCGCGGGAGCCGGCTACGCCTGCAGCGCCACCGCCTCGCCGCGCTGGCCCGCGCGCGCCGCGCCGCCCGTGCCCACGGCAATCTCGCCGGTGAGCTGCCCGCCCTCCTCGATCACCACCTTGCCGTAGCGAATGGTGCCGCTGACCCGGCCGGTGCTGTGGATCACCAGCTTGTCGCGCACCGTCAGCGTGCCGTCGAACAGGCCGTGGATTTCGGCCAGGTCGATCTCGGCCGTGCCGTGAAAGGCGCCGTCCTTGGCGATCTGGATCACGCGCGAGTCCATCGTGGCCTCGACCGTGCCCTCGACCACCAGGGTGTCGCAGTCGGTGATCTCCACGCCCTTGAGCTTGATCTTGGGCCCCACCGTCAGCTTGCTGCCGCCCTCGGCGGCGGGCTGCGCCACGCTGGACGGCGCGGCAGCGGGCCGGCCTGCGCTGCTGCTTGCCACGGTCGGGCCCGACGCGCCCAAGGGCACGCCAGGGCTGCGCTGCGGCAGGGTTTCGGTCGGTTCGCGTTTGCCAAAGAAGGGGGTTTGCACAGCCATCGGAGCTCCTTGAAAAAGACCGTCCGATGCTAAAAACAGCAAGCGCTCACAATCGGCGCAAGGGCGCAAGAACGGTAACCAAAGCGCTCGTTCGCTACACGCGCTTGCAGGCCTTGCATGCCCACACGCGGACACACGTCATGACACGATATAGGCCGCCGTGCCAGCGGACAGCAGCTGCCCGTCCGCATCCAGGAACTCCATGCGCGTGTTGGCCACGCGCGAGCCCAGGCGCAGCACCTGCGCGCGCAGCGTGAACCGCTCGCCAATGCCGGGGCGCAGATAGTCCACGCGCAGGTCTATCGTGCCCAGCCGGGCAAAGCGGTGCAGGCGCTGCTCGGGCGCCTCGTCCATGTGCTTGGCGCCGATCGCCGCCATCACCGCCAGTCCACCCATGGCGTCCAGCCCGGCGCTGATCACGCCGCCGTGCAGGCGGTTGTACGCGTAGTGGCCGACCAGCTCGGGCCGCATGGCGATGCGCGCCGTCACCTCCTGCGGGCCGATCGCGGTGATGGACAGGCCCAGCACCCGGTTGAAGGCGATTTTTTCCTCGAACAGCTGGCGCAGGGCTGCGACGAACTGCGGCTCGAATACGGGGGTGGCGGCAGGGGCTTGCTTGACCATGGCAGAGAGGAATAAGGGCAGATGCGCGCGCGGCGCGGGTGGAGCGGCAGCGCATCTTAGGGCAACGCCGAACATTCGGCGCCCCTGGGCTTTGGCCGGCACGTTCAGGGAAAGCACCGAGTGCCATTGCCGCCGCTTGCATGCACTATGAATTATGCAAAGCAATTGCTTTGTAAAAATAATATGGAGACATCCAGGTGCAATTCGTGCAACTGCTGGTCAGCGGCATCTCCCAGGGATGCATCTACGGGCTGATCGCGCTGGGTTTCGTGCTCATCTACAAGGCCACCGAAACCGTCAGCTTCGCCCAGGGCGATTTGATGATGCTGGGCGCATTCTGCGGCCTGGCGCTGATGACCGTGCTCGGCTGGCCCTTCTGGGTCGCGGTGCTCGCCAGCATCGCCGCCATGGCGCTGTTCGGCGTGCTGCTCGAACGCATCGTGGTGCGCCCCATCCTGGGCCAGCCGGCGTTCTCCATCGTCATGCTGACCATCGGCATAGGCTACGTGCTGCGCGGCCTGGTCACCATGCTTCCGGGCATCGGCACCGAAACGCACGCGCTGCCCGTGCCCTACAAGGAGCAGACGCTGCACCTGGGCGCGCTGGTGCTGGACATGGAGCAGCTGGTGGTGATTGCCGCCACCGCCGCGCTGTGCCTGCTGCTGTTCGCCATGTTCCGCTACACGCGACTGGGCGTGGCCATGCAGGCCAGCTCGCAGAACCAGCTGGCGGCCTACTACATGGGCATACCGGTGCAGCGCCTCAACGGCCTGACCTGGGGGCTGGCCGCCGCGATGGCGGCCGTCGCCGGGCTGCTGCTGGCGCCGATCACCTTCGTGCACGCCAATATGGGCTTCATCGGCCTGAAGGCCTTTCCCGCCGCCGTGGTGGGGGGCTTCTCCAGCCTGCCGGGCGCCATCGTCGGCGGCGTGGTGATCGGCGTGGTCGAGTCGCTGTCGGGCTTTTACCTGCCCGAGGGCTTCAAGGACACGGCCGCCTACATCGTGGTGCTGCTGATGCTGATGGTGCGGCCCAACGGCCTGTTCGGCGAAGCCCTGCGCAAGAAAGTCTGAGTCCACCCCATGCGTTTCATCTTCAAGACCAGCTACGCGCAGGACATTCGCCTGGCCCAGCACGCCGGCCACGTTTTCTGGTACGGCCTGCTGTGCCTGGGCCTGCTGGCCGCGCCCTGGCTGCTGCCCGAATACTGGCTGGCGCAGCTGACCTTCGTGCTTATCTACGGCGTCGTCGGCCTGGGGCTGATGCTGCTGGCCGGCTTCACCGGGCAGTTCTCTCTGGGCCACGCGGCGTTCCTGGGCGTGGGCGCCTATACCCAGGCAGTGCTGACCACCATGGGCTGGCCGTTCGCCCTGGCGCTGGCCTGCGCGGCACTGCTCTCGGCGGCGGTGGGGGTGGTGGTCGGACTGCCGGCGCTGCGCGTCAAGGGCATCTACCTGGGCATGGCAACGCTGGCCTTCGGCTTCATCGTCGAGGAAGTCTTCGCCCGCTGGGAGAGCGTGACCGCCGGCAACGCCGGCATGTACGTGCCGCCGCCGCAGGTGGCGGGCTACACGTTCGAGTCGACCGGCGCCTTCTACCTGCTTTGCCTGGCCATTACCGTGCTGGCCACGCTGGCCGTGCTCAACCTGCTGCGCGCGCCCACCGGACGGGCGTTCGTGGCAATACGCGACTCCGAGGTGTCGGCGCAGAGCATGGGCATCCACCTGGCGCACTACAAGACGCTGTCGTTCGCCCTGTCGGCGGCGCTGGCCGGCGTGGGCGGCGCGCTGTATGCGCACAAGCTGCAATTCATCTCGCCTGACCAGTTCAGCATCCTGCAGTCCATCGACCTGCTGCTCATGGTCGTGATCGGCGGCCTGGGCTCGGTGCACGGCGCGTTCCTGGGAGCGGTGTTCCTGATCTCGATGCCGCAGCTCATCTCCCTGGGCAAGGACTGGCTGCCCGGCGCCATCGGCCAGGCGCCCGGCCTGCAGGCCGTGGTCTACGGCGTGGTGCTGGTGGCCTTCGTGCTGTTCGAGCCCATGGGCCTGTACGGGCGCTGGCTCAAGATGCGCACCTGGCTGGAGCTGTTTCCGTTCTACCGCAAGGGCATGTTCAAGCGGCAGAAGTCCTTCCAAAAATCCGATCGACTGAAATGAAACACCCCCCTGTGTCGCTTCGCTCCTTCCCCCCGCTCTCGCAGCGCTGTGCGCTGCGGGCAGGGGGACGCAGCCAGCGCGGCGGGGCGGCCCTTGCGCGGCTGCCCGCGCCTGGGCCGCGCCAGTTTCATGGGTCGTGGGACGCACGCAGCGCGGTGGAGCAACTGAAATGAATAACGACACCCTGCTTTCAGCCCAGCACCTGAGCGTGCGCTTTGGCGGGCTGCTGGCCGTCAACGACGTGTCGTTCGACGTGCGGCGCGGCGAGGTTTTCACGCTGATCGGCCCCAACGGCGCGGGCAAGACCACGGTGTTCAACCTGATCAGCCGCATCTACCAGCCCACCAGCGGCCAGATCCTGTACTACCCCGGCGAGGGCGCCCCCCTGGTGCTCACCGGCCAGCCGGCGCACCGCGTCGCCGGCCTGGGCATTGCGCGCACCTTCCAGAACATCGAACTGTTCGAGCATGCCAGCGTGCTGCACAACCTCCTGATCGGCCGCCACACGCGGCGCGAGACGGGCCTGTGGGCCGACATGTTCTTCACCCCCCGGGTGCGCGCGGCCGAAATGCGCGCGCGCGAAAAGGCGGAGCAGATCATCGACTTCCTGGATCTGCAGCACTACCGCGACCAGCTCGTCGCCGGCCTGCCCTACGGCGTGCGCAAGGTGGTGGAGCTGGCACGCGCGCTGTGCACCGAACCGCAACTGCTGCTGCTCGACGAGCCGTCCTCGGGCCTGAATGTGGAGGAGACCGACGACATGGCGTTCTGGATACAGGACATCCGCGACGAGCTGGGCATCACCGTGCTGATGGTCGAGCATGACATGTCGCTCGTCTCCAAGGTCTCCGACCGGGTGCTGGCCATGAACCAGGGCGAGGTGCTGGCCATGGGCACGCCCCACGCGGTGCAGACCGACCCTGGCGTGGCCGAGGCCTACCTGGGCAGCGTGGACGACGTGAGCAGCCTGCGCCGCGGCGCCCCGCACGCGGAGGCCGCAGCATGAGCGCCCTGCCCCTGCCCCACCCCGAGGCCGACGCGGACGTGGTGCTGCGCCTGCAGAACGTGGAAAGCGCCTACGGCCCGATCAAGGCGATACGCGGCGTCAGCCTGCAGGTGCGCCGCGGCCAGATCGCCACCGTGCTGGGCAGCAACGGCGCGGGCAAGACGACGATCCTGAAAACCATCTCGGGCATCATCGACCCGCGCAAGGGCAGCGTGCACTTTCGCGGCGACGACATCACCGCGCGCGACCCGGCCGCCATCGTGCGCCGGGGGCTGTCGCACGTGCCCGAGGGGCGCGAGGTCTTTCCCCTGCTGTCGGTGCACGACAACCTGATGATGGGCGCCTACACCCGCGCCGACCGCGACGCCGCGGCGCGCGACCTGGAGCTGGTGTACGGCTACTTCCCCATCCTGCGCGAGCGCAGCGCGCAGGACGCGGGCCTGCTCTCGGGCGGGCAGCAGCAGATGCTGGCGATCTCGCGCGCACTGATGGCCGCGCCCGAGCTGATCCTGCTCGACGAACCGAGCCTGGGCCTGAGCCCGCGCCTGACCAAAGAGATTTTCGAGATCGTCGTGCGCATCAACCGCGAGCGCGGCACCACCATCCTGCTGGTCGAGCAGAACGCCAACATGGCGCTGAACGCCGCCGACTACGGCTACGTGCTGGAAAACGGCCGCATCGTGATGGAAGACCGCTGCGACGCGCTGCGCGAGAAGGACGACATCAAGGAGTTCTACCTGGGCATGAAGGAAGAAGGTGTGCGCGGCGAACGGCGCTGGAAAAAGAAAAAGACCTGGAGATAGCCAACAATGTCCAACCTTTGGGATCTCTCCCACATCCGGCCCAACCCCGACAGCGTGCTCGACGGCGACACCATCGCCGCCATGTTCTGGAACGCCGCGCGCCAGCGCGGGCCCGGCGTGTGGCTGCGCCAGAAGGATCTGGGCATCTGGAAAAGCTGGACCTGGAACCAGACTGCCGAGGCCGTGCGCGAGGTCGCAGGCGGACTGATGGCGCTGGGTTTCGCCCCGGGCGAGTGCGCATCCATCCTGTCCAACACCAACATCGAATGGGTGCTGGCCGACCTGGCCATCCTGTCGTGCGCGGGCGTCGCCAACGGCATCTACCCCACCGACGCCGCCACGCAGGTGCACTACCTGTGCGAGGACTCGGCCACGCGCGTGCTGTTCGTCGAGGACGACGAGCAGCTCGACAAGGCGCTGGAGGTGCGTGCCGGCCTGCCGCTGCTGCACAGGATCGTCGTCCTCGACATGGAAGGCCTGCGCGGCCTGGACGACCCCGGCGTGATCAGCTTCGACGCCCTGCGGGCCATGGGGCGCGAGTGGAACGCGCAGCACCCCGGCGCCGTCGCCGAGCGCGTACAGGCGCTGCGCCCCCAGGATACGGCCATCCTGGTCTACACCTCGGGCACCACGGGCAAGCCCAAGGGCGCGATGCACACGCACGGCGCGCTGGTGCACACGGCGCGCGGCCTGAACACCCTGGTGGCGCGCGACGCGCAGGACGAGGCCATGTGCTTCCTGCCGCTGTGCCACATTGCCGAGCGCATGGGCGGCGAGTACTTTTCGCTGTACACCGGCTGCAAGCTCAACTTCGTCGAAAACCCCGACACCGTGCCCGAAAACGTGCGTGAGATCGCGCCCACGGTGTTCACCGCCGTGCCGCGCGTGTGGGAGAAGTTCTACTCGGGCGTGATGATCGCGCTCAAGGAATCGTCGCGCCTGCAGCAGGCGGCCTACGCCTGGGCCATCGGCGTGGGCGCGCGCATCGCCGACCGGGTGCTGGCGGGCCGGCCCGTGCCGGCCGCGCTCAAGGCGCAGTTCCGCCTGGCGCGCTGGCTGGCGCTGGACAACGTGCGCAAGCTGATCGGCATCCACCGCGCGCGCTTCCTGGTCACCGGGGCGGCGCCCATCTCGCCCGACCTGATCAAGTGGTACCTGGCGCTGGGCGTCCCCATGCTGGAGGTCTGGGGCATGACCGAGACCTGCGGCGCCTCCACCGGCATGCTGGCGGGCCGCATCAAGCCCGGCTCGATCGGCCCGGCGGCAAGCTTCAACCAGGTGCGCCTGGACCCGGCCACCGGCGAGATCCAGGTCAAGGGCGCCAACGTGTTCCAGGGCTACCTGAACCTGCCCGAGAAAACCGCCGAGGCCTTCACCAGCGACGGCTGGCTGCGCACCGGCGACGTGGGCACGGTGGACGCCGACGGCTTCTACCGCATCACCGACCGCATGAAGGACATCATCATCACCGCCGGCGGCAAGAACATCACCCCCAGCGAGCTGGAGAACGAGCTGAAGTTCAGCCCCTACGTCACCGACGCGGTGCTGATCGGCGACGCGCGGCCCTACCTCACCGTGATCATCATGATCGACCAGGAAAACGTCGAGAAGTACGCGCAGGACCACGACGTGCCGTTCTCCAACTACGCCAGCCTGACGCGCGCGGCCGAGGTGCAGGCGCTGATCCAGGGCGTGATCGACGAGGTCAACAAGAAATTCGCCCGTGTCGAGCAGATCAAGCGCTTCTTCCTGCTCGACACCCAGCTCACCGCCGAGGACGAGGAACTGACCCCGACGATGAAGCTCAAGCGCAAGCTGGTGCAGCAGAAATACGCGGCGCAGATCGACGCCATGTACCGCTGAGAGCGGCGCGACCGAGGGATTGCACCACTGCCCGCCTGCCCGCACCGCCCCTATAACCCAACCACCGTCCATCCAAGGAGAGACAGGCCATGAAACTTCGCACCATCACACTGCTCGCCGCCCTGGCACTGGCAGGCGGCGCCGCGCAGGCCCAGCAGGGCGTGAGCAAGGACAGCATTACCGTGGGCAGCATCCAGGATCTGTCAGGGCCGATCGCCGGCTTCGGCAAGCAGGCGCGCAACGGCATGCAGCTGCGCGTGGATGAGATCAACGAGCAGGGCGGCATCAACGGCCGCAAGATCGAGCTGAAAGTGGAAGACTCGGGCTACGACCCCAAGCGCGCCGTGCTGGCCGCGCAGAAGCTGGTCAACAGCGACAAGGTCTTCGCCATGCTGGGCCACATCGGCACGGCGGCCAACATGGCGACGTTTCCGGTGCTGTTCTCCAAGAAGGTCATCAGCTTCTACCCGCTGACGGGCGCGCGCGAGATGTTCGAGGAACCCAACATGCACCTGAAGTTCGCCTTCAGCGTGCCCTATTACGACCAGGCGCGCAAAGCGGCGCCCCGGCTGGTCAAGGAAAAAGGCATCAAGAAGGTCTGCTCGATTTACCAGGACGACGAGTTCGGCCTGGAGGTGCTGCGCGGCGCCGAAGCCGGCATGAAGGAGATCGGCATGGAGCTGACCGAGAAGACCAGCTTCAAGCGCGGCGCCACCGACTTCTCGTCGCAAGTGGCCAAGATGAAGGCCGCCGGCTGCGAAATGGTGGTACTGGGCACCATCATCCGCGAGACGATCGGCACCATTGGCGAGTCGCGCAAGACCGGCTTCAACCCCGTCTTCCTGGGCACCACGGCGGCCTATACCGACCTGATCCACAAGCTGGGCGGCAAGGCCATGGACGGGCTGTACGCCACCAGCGCCGTCAGCGTGCCCTATCTGGACGACGCCTCGCAGCCGATCCGCTTCTGGGCCAACAAGTACAAGACCAAGTTCAACGAGGATCCGGGCGTGTTCTCGGTCTACGGCTACGCCATCATGGATCAGTTCCTCCAGGGCGCGCAGCGCGCCGGCGCCGACCTGACGACCGAGAGCTTCATCAAGGCCATGACGAGCAAGCCGATAGAGCCCGACATGTTCGGCTCCGACACCATGAAGTTCTCCGAGAAGCAGCGCCTGGGCAGCGAGCGCTCGCGCCTGTCGCAGATCCAGGACGGCAGGTGGAAGACGGTGTCCGACTTCTTCTGACCCCGCCGCCGGCCCGGCCGCGCACCATCGCCTACGCGACAAACCAGCCGCCCCCAGGGGCGGCTTGGCGCTTCTGGGGGCTGGACATTTGCCGCCGCGCTGTCAGAATTTGACCAAGCACTTGCTTTGCAAAAATACCCACCATGATCGCACGCACCCTGTTCCAGCCCGAACACCAGGCCTTTGGCGAGAGTTTTCGCCGCTTCATCGACAAGGAAATCACTCCGCACCACGGCGCCTGGGAAGACCAGGGCTACGTGGACCGTGCGGTGTGGAGCAAGGCCGGTGCCAACGGCTTTCTGTGCATGGGCCTGCCCGAGGAATACGGCGGCGCCGGCGCCGACCGGCTCTACAGCGTGCTGCAGATGGAGGAGATTGCCCGCGCCGGCTGCACCGGCATCGGCTTTGGCCTGCACAGCGAGATCGTCGCGCCGTACATCCTGCACTACGGCACCGAGGAGCAAAAACGCAAATACCTGCCGCAGCTGGCCAGCGGTGCGATGGTGGGCGCCATCGCCATGAGCGAGCCCGCCGCCGGCAGCGACCTGCAGGGCATCAAGACCACGGCGCAGCTGTCCGCCGACGGCAGCCACTATGTGCTCAACGGCAGCAAAACCTTCATCACCAACGGCTGGCACGCCGACCTGGTCATCGTCGTGGCCAAGACCAACCCGGCCGCCGGCGCCAAGGGCACCAGCCTGCTGCTGGTCGAGGCCGGCATGCCGGGCTTCGACAAGGGCCAGCGCCTGAAAAAGGTGGGCATGAAGGCGCAGGACACGTCCGAACTGTTCTTCAACAACGTGCAGGTGCCGGCCGGCAACCTGCTGGGCGGCCCGGCCATGCAGGGCAAGGGCTTTGTCTGCCTGATGGAGCAACTGCCCTGGGAGCGGCTGCAGATCGCCATCGGCGCCGTGGCCAGCGCCGAGGCCGCCATCGGCTGGACGCTGGACTACGTCAAGCAGCGCCAGGCCTTCGGCCAGAGCGTGGCGGCGTTCCAGCACACACGCTTCACGCTGGCCGCGCTGCAGACCCAGGTGCAGGTGGCGCGCGTGTTCGTGGATCGCTGCTGCACGCTGATCGAGCACGACCAGCTGGACACCGAAACCGCCAGCATGGCCAAGTACTGGACGACCGACCTGCAGTGCCAGGTGATCGACGAATGCGTGCAGCTGCACGGCGGCTACGGCTATATGTGGGAATACCCCATCGCCCGCGCCTGGGCCGACGCGCGGGTGCAGCGCATCTACGGCGGCACCAACGAGATCATGAAGGAAGTGATCGCGCGCGGCATGGGCCTGCCCGCGCGCTGAAACTCCTTTATTCATAGCTGTTAGCGCTTTCCATATAAGCGCTAAAGGTCGATTTAACTCATATTTCTGGAGACGATAACATGACCGAAGCCTATGTGTTTGACGCGCTGCGCACCCCGCGCGGCAAGGGCAAGAAGGACGGCAGCCTGCACGAGGTCAAGCCCATCGACCTGCTGACCGGCGTGATGGGCGCGCTGCAGCAGCGCCTGGGTTTTGACACCGGCGCGGTGGACGACGTGGTCATGGGCATCGTCTCGCCCGTGGGCGAACAGGGCGCGGTGCTGCCCAAGGTGGCCGCGCTCAAGGCCGGGTGGGACTGGCGCTGCGCCGGCGTGCAGGTCAACCGCTTTTGCGCGTCGGGCCTGGAGGCGGTCAACCTGGCCGCGCAAAAGGTGGCCAGCGGCTGGGAAGACCTGGTGGTGGCCGGCGGCGTGGAGAGCATGAGCCGCGTGCCGCTGGGCAGCGACGGCGGCGCCTGGGCGCAGGACCCGGCCACCAACCTGGCCACGCTGTTCGTGCCCCAGGGCATAGGCGCCGACCTGATCGCCACGCTGGACGGCCACAGCCGCGCCGACGTGGACGCCTTCGCCCTCGAATCGCAGCGCCGCGCGGCGCACGCCCGCGCGCAGGGCTGGTTCGACCGGTCGGTGGTGCCGGTGCGCGACCCGATAGGCCAGACCATTCTGGCGCAGGACGAATTCATCAAGCCCCAGACCACCATGGACGGCCTGGGCGCGCTCAAGCCCTCGTTCGAGCAGCTGGGCGGCATGGGCTTCGACGCCGTGGCGCTGCAGCGCTACCCACAGGTCGAGCGCATCCACCATGTGCACCACGCGGGCAACTCGTCGGGCATCGTGGACGGCGCCGCCGCCGTGCTGATCGGCAGCGCAGCCGCCGCCCGCGCGCACGGCCTGGCGCCGCGCGCGCGCATCGTCGCCACCGCCGTGAGCGGCGCCGACCCGACCATCATGCTGACCGGCCCCATGCCCGCCACGCGCAAGGCGCTGGCCAAGGCCGGGCTGACGGTCGAGCAGATCGACCTGTTCGAGGTGAACGAGGCCTTCGCCGCCGTGCCCATGCGCTTCATGCGCGAGATGAACGTCCCGCACGAGAAGGTCAACGTCAACGGCGGCGCCATCGCCATGGGCCACCCGCTGGGCGCCACCGGCGCAATGCTGCTGGGCACGGTGATCGACGAACTGCACCGCCGCCAGCTGCGCTACGGCCTGGTCACGCTCTGCGTGGGCGGCGGCATGGGCATCGCAACGGTTGTGGAGCGCGTGTGACGCGCATCCCCCTGTGCGGCTACGCCGCTGGCCTGGGCCATGCCTTGCCGGTCGCAACGCACATGGCGCAGCCTGACAAACACCCTTTGGAGAGAGACACCATGCAAACCATCCACTATGAACTGATCGCCGCCCAGGGCGAGGGCCAGGTGGCCCTGATCACCTTCGACGAGCAGGGCTCGCCCGTCAACACCATGTGCCGCCAATGGCAGGACGACCTGGCCAGCGTGACCGCGCAGGTGCTGGCCGACCGCGAAAAGCTCGGCGCCGCGCTCAAGGGCATCGTGCTGGCGTCGGCCAAAAGCAGCTTTTTTGCCGGCGCCGACCTGAAGGCCACGATGCGCCTGACGCCCGCCGACGCCCCGGCCGCGTTCGCTGAGATCGAGCGCATGAAAAAACACTTTCGCACGCTGGAAACGCTGGGCATTCCCGTCGTCGCCTGCATCAACGGGGCGGCGCTGGGCGGTGGCTGGGAAGTGGCGCTGATCGCCCACCACCGCATCGCCGTGAACGACCGCAAGACCCAGCTGGGCCTGCCCGAAGTGACGCTGGGCCTGATGCCCGGCGCCACCGGCGTGACCAAAATGGTGCGCCTGCTGGGCCTGCTGGGCGCGCAGCCCTACCTGCTGGAGGGCAAGCTGATGAACCCGCAGCAGGCACACGACGCCGGCCTGGTGCACGCGCTGGTGGACGCGCCCGAGGCGCTGCTGCCCGCCGCGCTGGCGCACATTGCCGCGCACCCGCAGTCCGCCCAGCCCTGGGACGACAAGGGCTACAAGATGCCCGGAGGCACGCCCGCAAACCCCAAGATCGCCGGCGCGCTGACCGTGGCGCCCGCCATGCTGAAGAAGACCACGCGCGGACGCTACCCCGCGCCCGAGGCGGCGCTGTGTGCCATGGTGGAAGGCGCGCTGGTGGACTACGACACGGCGCTGCGCATCGAGAGCCGCTACCTGGCCGGCCTGATGACCAGCCCGGTGGCGCGCAACATGATCAACACCTTCTTCTTCGACATGAACGCCATCAAGGCCGGCAAATCGCGCCCGGCCGTGGCCCAGCGCTTCAAGCCCGCCAAGGTGGGCATTCTGGGCGCGGGCATGATGGGCGCAGGCATTGCCTGGGCGCAGGCCAGCCGCGGCATTGCCACCGTGCTCAAGGACGTGAGCGCCGACAAAGCCGAGGCGGGCAAGGCGTACAGCGCCAAGCTCGCGCAGGCCCGCGTGGACAAGGGCCGCATGACGGTGCAAGCCCAGCAGGCGCTGCTCGCCCGCATCACCCCCACCGCCAGCGCCGCCGACCTGGCAGGCTGCGACCTCATCATCGAAGCCGTGTTCGAGAACCGCGAACTCAAAGCCCAGGTCACGCAAGAGGCCGAGCCGCAACTCGCCCCCGGCGGCTTCTTCGCCAGCAACACATCCACCCTGCCCATCAGCGGCCTGGCCACAGCCAGCGCCCAGCCCGAGAAATTCATCGGCATCCACTTCTTCAGCCCCGTGGACAAGATGCAGCTGGTGGAGATCATCCGTGGCAAGCAGACGGATGATGAGACCGTCGCCCGCGCCTACGACTACGTGCAGGCGCTGGGCAAGCTGCCCATCGTGGTCAACGATTCACGCGGCTTCTACACCAGCCGCACCTTCGGCACCTTCGTGATGGAAGGCGCGGCCATGCTGGGCGAAGGCATTCCGGCCGCCGCGATCGAGAACGCCGCCATGCAGGCCGGCATGCCCGTGGGGCCGCTGGCGGTACTCGACGAAACCGCGCTGACCCTGAGCGTGCACGTGATGGAGCAAACCCGAGCCGACTACGCCGCCGAGGGCAAGCCCTACACCGCCACACCCGGCGAGCTGCTGGTCGAGCGCATGGTCAAGGAGCTGAAGCGCCCCGGCCGCGCCGGTGGCGGCGGCTTCTACGACTACCCCACGGGCGCCAGGAAGCACCTGTGGCCGGAGCTGCGGGGGCTGTTCGAAAAACCCGATGTGGAATGGAGCGTGCAGGACATTCAGGATCGCCTGCTCTACCGCCAGGCCGTGGAAACCGCCCGCTGCCTCGCCGAAGGCGTGCTCACCAGCGTGCACGACGGCAACATCGGTTCCATCTTCGGCATCGGCTTTCCAGCCTGGACGGGCGGCGCCCTGCAATTCATCTACGGCATGGGGGTGGACGCCTTCGCCCGGCGCGCCGCCGATCTGGCCGAGCGCTTTGGCCCGGGCTTTGCGGTGACCCCGCAAGTGCGCGCGACCCTGGAAGAAAACACCCCCTGAGCCGCTGCGCGGCTGCCCACGCCTGGGAACGCGCCGGTTGCATAAGCCGCGGGCGATGCACGGTGCTGCACCTGTGTTCCATCGGTTGCCCGAGCGCATCAAGGCGCACGCGAGCATCTGCTTCACGGCGCTGATCCTTTACCGCGTCATGCGCTCGCGACTGAAGCTCGCTGGCAGCCCGCTCTCGCCCGAAGCCGCGCTGTCAGACCTGCGCCGCATCCAGCGCCACAGCGTCAGCATCGACAATGCGGCTCCCCGTTCAGGGGCTCTCCACCATCACCCCCGGCCAGGCCGCCGTCCTGGCCGCGCTCAACATCAAGAAGCCCACCCACAACGCTCAAATGTCCCTGTTGTAGTGGCAGGCCAAAGAGCTCGCCCTATACAGATCAACTACTTAGACGATTTGGTGTCGAACTCGGGTTCCCTTGCCCGGTGTGTGGGTGTTGCACTTCGCTTTTGAGATCACTCAACTACACAATACAATGTGTTACTAAATTTTCCAGAAGCAACATGGCCATGATTCAGAGATCAACGATCACTGCCGCCTGCATTGGAGTGTTGTTCTGTGCGTCCGCCACGGCACAGGACATCCGTGATCAATGGGACATCAAGATTGGGAAGGCCGAATTGGTCTTCCCGAATGCACAACCCCAAGACGTCGCCAATGGCATCAAGGACGCCTTGTCTCAGTTTGCAATACCTGCCAACCTCAGCTATCGCCCAGTGCCCTCCGCTTCACCAGCACGTCCTGGGATGCCTCAATTCAAAAAAACCTCCCACTCGGCTCCATCACCGGAGTACGTGTGCGAAGGCGCGTACGCCGAAATCAATAAAAAACCGCCTCCAGTGCAAAACACCTTCGCCTTTATCGCTGAGGGCCATCAGGTTTGCCTGTACAGCTTTCAGAAGGGCATAAAAGCTTACCTTATCTACTACAGCGCTAAAAAAACAGAAGCCTTGACATCCGGCCTCTTCAACGGTATCGCGCGGGCGATCCGCGGCAGTGACGAAGATCGCGCGACAGGGCAGCTCGAAGGGAACATCGCGTCAATCCGAGCCAAGCTGCCCGATATATTGGTTGAACGCTTCGAGGTACCCGGCCGACCAGTCGAGACCCCGGATCAGGCCGCCGTAGCGGCCTTGATTCCTGCAGCAGAGATAGCCGCAACCGCTACGCCTGCAGAGAACCAGCCAGCACGAGTTGCTCCAACTCCCTCAGCAAGCACGCCCATGCAGATCAAACTTGAAGCGCGCAAGAACCTGAATGCGATGGGCATGATCTACCACTCTCAACAACAATTCATCGAAGCCATCCGTCGAAACGATGACGTGGCAGTTCAGTTGTTTGTAGATGGTGCAGGTGTCAGCCTTGAGGCGATGGACGATGAGGGCAGAACTCCGCTTGAGATCGCAAAGTCGCACGGTAGCCCGGAAATCGTTGCCCTGTTGCAGCCCAAGTTGCAGGGTACGAAACCCGCTTCCACTTCAACTGCGGATGCAGACCCTGCATTTCCCCCCGTGGATTTCACAAAAATCCCCTCAGATGTGCTGGCTGAAGTGGATGCAGAGATCGCCAAAGCCAATCTTTCTCGTGAAGAGCAGCAAGCGGCTCGCGCCAACTGGGCACGGCAGTATCTGAAGGTGAAGATGCTCGCGGATACTTTGAATCGATGAGCATGACGGTGTTGGTTGAGCACACAGGGGTTGCGTGCAACGGAGGGCGACCTGCGCGAAAAGCTGCGCAGGCTTCTCAACTCGGTAGCTCGTGGTGGTTTTTCGTTACACACGTTTCGCCAAGCTCCGCGCTGGCTTGTCGTTCGCCGCCGCAGCAGCCTTTCGTGCAGTGTGCCGCAAGTCCGCAGCTTTCCGAGCTGGCAGTTGGGAGGTAGTCGGTTGTTCAAGCGTTGCGCCCGTCGTGGCAGTCATTGCCGTCTAGGCTGGCCGCGTCGCAACCGTCTAACTCCTCGTCCAAGCGGACGACCCAGTCGGGCCGCCACTTAACTTAGGCGTTTTTTACAGAGGAGTGCCATGAAATTCGCAAAGGTATTTACTGCTATTTCCATTGCCGCATTTGCTGCAGGCTGCGCAAGCGTTGGGAATGAACAATTAAGAAATGAAACAGAAACCTCTGTTCAGGGGAAAATTATTGAGGGAACAACAACAAAAAATCAAATAAAATCGATGTTTGGCTCGCCTCTAAAAACATCGTTTACTGATGGCGGCCTGGAAGTTGCAACCTATGAATTCACAAATGTCTCAGCCGATGCAATTTCTTATATTCCAATTGTTAACTTATTTGGCGCGTCTGCCAGCGGAAAGAAGAAGGAACTCGTCGTTCTTTTCGATAAATCAGGTGTGGTTCAACGTTACTCCATGAGTGAGTCCGACGTTAAACAAAAAACGGGGCTTTTTAATAATTAACCTGACGCTCAAGCCGACCCGCCTACGGCGGGTGGCTTATCTGGTCGTTGATACACGCGCAATTTCGGTCCAATCGCGGCTGGATGCGCTGGAGGCCAAAGCGCAATGCTAGGCTCAGCCCCTAGGTTTTTTGGGGCTTGAGTTTACTCACGTACTGGATGCTGCCATAACGCCCGCATTTCGCATACCTTTGATTTTCTGCGAGCGATCTCAAAACCGAAGTGCAACACCACTGGTTGATATTCAATGAATGGTAGCGCTGCTTTTTTGTCAATGGCAGCCATGAACCTCTGGAACGTCTGATAGGGCGAATCCTAGTTCAAGGTCTATCGAGGCCTAACTATCGCATCCCGTAAAATCCGATGGCCGCCTATGGAATAGCAGGAGGGGTGAGTGGCACCAGTCTTTCATGACCTGTGTAACCATTCCTCCAAGCCTGCGACAATTCGCGCAAAATGTTCCCTAGCAGTAGTAGCCGGAAAATCCAACGCTTCCATCATGCGCCTCCAGCTACCTCCATCCTTGTCACGGCCGCGCTGGTGCCCTTGCTGACCGAGTGCATCTATGTCTGCTTTTAAAGGGCAGCGGACAGCCAGAGCCTGAGCCGCTATCGCGGCCTGATCTCCCTCGTTGTGTATTTTTGCTGGCGGGCGCGATCGCGCTGGCCAATCTGCCCCATCCCTGCTTTTGCCAGTACGCTGGCCGCCTTCGCGCTCGGGCGCATACGCTCCGAGGCCACACCGACGGGGCTGTACTACACGCCGCACGAACCCGTTGCCCTGACGCTGGCCGCCCTCTTCGCGGCCCGCCTGACCTATCGCCTTGTCGAGGTGTACGCCATTGACACGGCTGCCCCGCGCAGCTTTGGCGAGTTTGCCCACAGCCCGCTGGCTCTGGGCGCCTTCGCGCCTGATGGCCGGCTAGTACTTCGGTACATGCCTGGCCTGGTGCGCTGGCGCCGCCGCATGCTGCGCGCCAAACGCGCGCGCAGCAGCTGAGGTGCCGGGAAGATGGGAGCATCAGCTTGCGTGCCAATTCACCCACTGCAACCCTGGCACCCGCGAAAACTCCCGCGCGTTGCGAGTGACCAACGTAGCTTGGTAACGCAGGGCCGTGGCGGCAATCAGTGTTTCGTGCGGGCCGATGGGCGTGCCTGCCGCTTCCAGTTCCGCGCGGATGCGGGCAGCCTGCGCGGCGCACTCGCTGTCGAAGGGCAGCATTTGCAAGGGCCGCAGCCATTGCGCCAATGCCGCCAGCCTCGGTTCCGCTGCCTGCGCGGGCAGGCGCAGCAAGCCATAGCGCAGCTCGTATTCGACGATGGCGGGTACGCCTATTTCTGCGGGGCGCAGCGCCTGCATGCGCGGAACCACTTGCGGGTCGCCACGGAAGTAGTAGCTGATGGTGTTGCTGTCGAGAAGCAGCATGGGTCAGAACCCGATGCGCGGCACGTCGGCAGGCATGTTGGCGCCATCTTCCGTGCGCAAGGGAAAGTCGGGAAACCGGCCCGCCATGTCCAGGCAGTCCTGCGGCCATTCATGGGCCGCGTGCTTGCGGATGAGGTCAGCCACCCAGCGGCTTTTGGACACGCCGCTGGCTTGCGCGGCCTGTTCCACCAGGGTCTGGGTGGCGTCGTCCAGATACAGCGTGATTTGGGACATAGCGGGGCTCTTTGGGTGGCACTTATATGCGCAAGTATATTTGCACCACGCAATGCCATCCGTCCTCAGTGGTGATTTACTATGAAATCAATAGCTGATTGCGCTTTTCCATAAAGCGCCATAGGCCAAAAACACTTAAATCTTTTTGGATACCCGGTTCAAACGCTGGCCATATCCTTCAACCCCAGCATCGCCCGCGCTTCCTGCGCCGTCGCCACTTCCCGCCCCGCGTTGCGCGCGCAGCGCGCCAGCTGCTCGATGAGCGGGCCGTTCGACGTGGCCTTGCTGCCGTCGGGCAGGTAGAACGTGTCTTCCAGCCCCGTGCGCAGGTGCCCGCCCAGCTCGGCCACGCGCTGGTGCACGGGCCAGATTTCGCTGCGGCCGATCAGGGTGGCTTGCCAGGGGGCGTCCTGGATCTTGAGCTTGAGCAGGATGGGCAGCAGATCCGGGTCCGCAGGCATGCCGGACTCGACACCCATCACAAAGTTGTATTCGGGCAGGCGCTCGGTATACATGCCCGTCTGCACGTACATCTCCACGCAGCGCACGATGCCCACGTCGAAGCACTCGAACTCGGGCAGCGTGCCCGTCTCCAGCATCACGTCGATGAAGTCCTTGACCTTGGCGGGCTGGTTGTCGAACAGCATGGGCGGCCAGGCCCAGGTGCCGTTGCTGCGCACCTTCAGGTAGTTGAGCGAGCCCGCGTTGCACGCAGCCATTTCGGGCCGCGTGGCGCGCAGGCAGTCGAGCGGGCCCTGGTAGTGCGGGCCGACCACGCCCGTGGTCTGGTTGATGATGAGGCCGGGGCAGGCCTCGCGCATGGCTTGCACGCAGTCGCGGGCGACTTGGGGATCCCAACTGGGCAGGTGGCCCTTGCCGGGTTCCTGGCTGCGGAAGTGCACGTGCACCACCGATGCGCCCGCGTCCACGGCGCAGCGGGCCTCGCGGGCGAGGTCGGCGGGCGTGACGGGCACGTGGTGCTGCGCGGGGTCGGTGAGCACGCCGGTGATGGCGCAGGTGAGGATGGCTTTGTCGTTGCTGTGCTGCATGGTCAAACTCCCAACTGGCGTGCCGCCAGGTCTTTCATGATTTCTTCCGCGCCGCCGCCGATCATCATGACCTTGACTTCGCGATAGATGCGTTCGCTGACGGTGCCGCGCATGAAGCCCATGCCGCCCAGGATCTGCACGGCCTGGTCGGCGCAGAACTGCATGGTTTGCGTGGCGTGGTTCTTGAGCAGGCAGACGTGCGCGACCCATTCCGCGCCGGTGCGGCCCGCGTCGGCCTGCGCGGCCACGGCTTCGCACCAGGCCGCCGTGGACTGGATGCGCATCTGCATGTCCATGAGCTTGTGGCGGATGACCTGGTGCTCCACCAGCGCCGCGCCAAAGGTCTTGCGCTGGCGCGCCCAAGCCAGGGCCTCGTCGTGGCAGGCCTCGGCAAAGCCCAGGGCCGACACGGCGAGGCCAAAGCGCTCGGCGTTGAAGTTGCCCATGATGATGCGAAAGCCCGCGCCTTCTTCGCCCAGCAGGTAGCGGACGGGCACGCGCACGTTGTCGAAGCGCAGGTGGGCGGTGTCGGAGCAGAGCCAGCCCATCTTGTCGAGGCGCGCGCGCGACAGGCCCGCGCTGTGGCCGGGGACGAGCAGCATGGAGATGCCGCCCGCGCCCTTCGTGCCCGCCTCGCCAGTGCGCACCGCCACGGTGATCCAGTCCGCGCGCATGCCGGAGGTAATGAACACCTTTTCGCCGTTGACCACGTACTCGTCGCCCTCGCGCCGCGCCGTGGTCTTGAGTTGCGCCACGTCCGATCCGCCGCCCGGCTCGGTGATCGCCAGCGCCGCGATCCGTTCGCCCGCCAGGACGGGCGGCACGACCTCGGCGCGCACGGCCTCGCTGCCGTAAGCCACCACGGGCGGCAGGCCGATGTTGTGCGACAGCAGGCTGGCCAGCACGCCGCCGCTCGCGCCGTGGCGGCTCAGGGCGCGCCACAGCGGCAGGCGCAGCAGGTAGCTGGCGGGCGTGCCGCCGTACTGCTCGGGATAGCCCAGGCCCAGCAGGCCCAGTTCCGCCGCGCGGCGGTAGAGCGTGCGCGGGAACTCGCCCGCCGCATCCCACGCACCCACGTGGGGCGCAATTTCGGTGCGGGCGAAGCGGGCAACGGTGTCGGCCAGCGCTGCGCGGTCTTCGTCGTCGGTCATGCGGGCGTTCCTGATTCAAAGCGCACCAGCACCTGGCCGGGCGATACCTGCTGGCCGGGCGCGACCAGCAGCTCGGCCACGGTGGCGGCCGCCGGGCAGCCCAGGCTGTGTTCGAGCTTCATGGATTCGATGACGACCACCGCATCGCCCGCCGCCAGCATCTGGCCCGGCGCCACGGGCACGGCCACCACGCGGCCATTGAAGGGCGCACGCAGTTCGCTCGCGCCACCGGCATCGCCCGCGCGCGCGGCGGGCTCCCACGAGGCGTCTTCCACCCAGCCGTCCACCGCGCCTGCCTGCCAGTGCCAGCGCAGGCGGCCCACGGGCACGGCGCGCACGCCGTGCTGGGGCCGTTGCAGGGTGGTGGACGTGTCGCCGTGTTCCACCTGCAAGCGCCCGGCCCCCAATTCGCGCACAGAGACGGCATGCACCTCGCCCTGGTGGCGCAGGCGCAGCGGGCGGGCCAAGGCGCAGGGCAAACTGGTATTTGGAGCAAAAATGGCCTCTAGGGCAGATGGGACAAGCGCCAGCAGCTCTTGTTTTGATAGTAATTCCTGCAAGCCCCCGGCGTGCTCCGCCAGAAAGGGCACCAGCGCCCGCCCCTCGGCGAACACCGGGTGCTCCAGGCAGGCCGCCAGAAAGGCCCGGTTGGTGGGCAGGCCCAGCACGCTCATGGACTGCAACGCACGCCGCAGCGCGGCAATGGCCTCGGCCCGCGTGGGGGCGTGGACGATGAGCTTGCCCAGCATGGCGTCGTAGTGGGGACTGACTTCCGTGCCCTCTTCCAGCGCGTGGTCGAAGCGCAGCGCTCCCAATGCAAAGGCGGCGGCGGGCGGCGCACTGAAGTGCAGCACGCGGCCCGTGTGGGGGCGGAAGTGCGCGTCCTCGGCGCACAGGCGCACCTCGATGGCGTGGCCTTGCAGTCTGACCTGCGATTGCGCCAGCGGCAGCGGCTCCCCGCGTGCGATGCGGATTTGCCACTCCACCAGGTCCAGGCCCGTCAAGGCTTCGGTGACAGGATGCTCCACCTGCAAGCGCGTGTTCATCTCCATGAGATAGAACTCCCCGCCATCGAGCAAAAACTCCACCGTGCCCGCGCCCACATAGCCCGCCGCCTGCGCCAGCGCCACGGCGCACGCGCCCATGCGTTCGCGCAGGGCAGCATCCACGGCCGGGCTGGGCGATTCCTCGATGAGCTTCTGGTGGCGACGCTGCACCGAGCAGTCGCGCTCGCCCAGGTGGATGCAGGCACCGTGCGCGTCGGCAAAGATTTGCACCTCCACATGGCGCGGTTGCAGCAGGGCGCGTTCGATCAGCAAGTCACCACAGCCAAAGCCCGCGAGCGCTTCCGAGCGGGCGCTGGCCAGCGCGGCGGGCAGTTGCGCGGCATCCGTGACGAGCCGCATGCCGCGCCCGCCGCCGCCCGCCACGGCCTTGACCATGGCGGGGAAGCCGATGCGCGCGGCCTCTTGCGCAAAGCGGTCGTCGCTCTGGTCCTCGCCTGCATAGCCGGGCAGGCAGGGCACGCCGTGCGCCTGGGCCAGCGCCTTCGCGCCCGCCTTGCTGCCCAGAGCGCGGATAGCCGAAGGGGGTGGGCCGATCCAGGTCAGGCCCGCATCGACAACGGCCTGGGCGAAATCGGCGTTCTCGCTCAGGAAGCCGTAGCCGGGGTGCACGGCATCGGCCCCCGTGGCGCGGGCTGCTGCCAGCAGCTTGTCGATGCACAGGTAGCTGTCGGCGCTGGCCGCACCGCCCAGGGCGACGGCCTGCGTGGCTTCGCGCACGTGCAAAGCGTTGGCATCCGGGTCGGAATAAACGGCCACCGTTTCCACGCCCATGCGATGGGCCGTGCGGATGATCCGGCGGGCGATTTCGCCGCGATTGGCGATCAGTATCTTTTTCATGCGCAGCTCCCTCGCGGCTCCATCGCCCGCCTGCACGCTGCGCGTGCCCGGGCAATTTGCTTCGCCATGCCTTCGGCATGACCACCCCGATTGGCGATCAGTATTTTTTTCATGCCTTAGCACTCCACGGCGGCGCGCGCCGGGCAGCAAACGCGGCCAACCCCTGCGGCGCTTCGCTGCCGCGCAGGGCCTGGGCAAAGGCCCGCGCGGCATCGTCGAGCAGCGCGGGCAAAGGGGTTTCCGGCACGGCCAGCAGCAGGCGCTTGGTGGCGGCCACGGCCTGCGGCGCGGCGGCGGCGTGCGTGGCGATGGCGCTTTGCACGGCGGCGTCCATATCGCCGTCGATCACCTCGTCCACCAGGCCGGCGCGCTGCGCCTCCAACGCGCCCAGCCGCTCGCCCGTCAGCAGGTAGCGGCGCGCGGGGGCCGCGCCCATGCGCCGCACCACGAAGGGCGCGATCTGCGCAGGCACGATGCCCAAAGTGACCTCGGGCATGCCGAACTGCGCGCCCGCATGCGCCAGCACCTGGTCGGCGCAGCACACCAGGCCAATGCCCCCGCCCATGGCCGCGCCTTCCACAGCCACGACGAGCCACTGCGGCAGCGCGCACAGGGCTTGCAGCAGCGCGCCGAACTGGCGGTTCATGGGGACGAGCGGGTCGGCCTCGCCAGCCGCCAAGGGCTGGCCGATGGTCCTGGCGAAGCCGCCCAGGCTGCCGCCCGCGCAGAAGTGCCCGCCCGCGCCGCGCAGCACCACGCCGCGCACATCGGCATCGGCCTGGGCGCGCTCGCACGCGGCGAACAGGGCATCCACCAGGGCCTCCGACAGCGCGTTGCGGCTTTGGGGGTCGTTGAGCGTCCAGGTTTCCACGCAGCCGCTGGCGAGCGGCGCGCGGCTGATCAGCAGCACGTCCGTCATGGTGCGCGCTTGGCGATGCCCATGAGCTTGGCGAGGATGCCGAGCATGACTTCATCCGCCCCGCCGCCGATGGACGCCAGCCGCCCATCGCGGTACATGCGCGAGACCTTGTTCTCCAGCGTGAAGCCCATGCCGCCCCAGAACTGCAGGCAGGTGTCGGGCACCTCGCGGTTCAGGCGGCCGGCCTTGAGCTTGGCCATGCTCGCCAGCTCCAGCACGTCCTGCCCGTTCACGTACAAATCGCAGGCGCGGTAGGTGAGCGCGCGCAGGGCCTCGACCTCGGTCTTGAGTTCGGCCAGCTTGAACTGCACCCACTGCTGGTCGGCCAGCGCGGCGCCGAAGAGCTTGCGCTCCTGCGCGTAGTCGATGGTCCACTGGATGCAGTTGCCCAGCGACGCGAGCGTGCTGGCCGCGCACCACAGGCGCTCTTCCTGGAACTGCTGCATCTGGTAGATGAAGCCCTGCCCTTCCGCGCCGATGCGGTAGCGCTGCGGCACGCGCACCTCGTCAAAGTAGATCAGGCCCGTGTCGCTGCTGTTCATGCCGATCTTGCGGATCTTGCGCGCGACCTCGATGCCGGGGCGCAGCTTGCCGTTCTCGCGCATGGGCACCATGACGAGGCTCTTGTTCTTGTGCACCGGGCCTTCGCCGGTATTGACCAGCATGCACATCCAGTCGGCCTGCAGGCTGTTGGTGATCCACATCTTCTGGCCGGTGATCACGTAGTCGTCGCCGTCCTTGCGCGCTTGCGTTTTGATGCCGGATACGTCGCTGCCGGCGGCGGGTTCGGAGACGCCGATGCAGCCCACCATGTCGCCCGCAATCGCCGGGGCCAGGAACTCGCGCCGCAGTTCGTCGCTGCCGTAGCGCGCCAGCGCGGGGGTGCACATGTCCGTCTGCACGCCAATCGCCATGGGCACGCCGCCGCAGTGGATGTGGCCCAGCGTCTCGGCCATCGCCAGGCTGTAGGAATAGTCCAGGCCGGCGCCACCGTATTCCTCGGGCTTGCACAGGCCCAGCAGGCCCAGGTTGCCCATCTTCTTGAAGACCTCGTGCGCGGGGAAGATCTCGGCGGCTTCCCACTCGTCCACGTGGGGGTTGATTTCCTCGTCGATGAAGCGCTTGAGGGTTTTCTGAATCTCGCGGTGCTCGTGCGTGAATTGCATCGTTGTCTCCTGGGTTGTCTACATGCGGGCCACGCCGAACTGCATCGGCCGCACCGTGCGGGCCGCGCCTTCGGCGATCGTGTCCAGGCAAAAGGCCAGCACGGCGCGCGTGTCGCGCGGGTCGATCACGCCGTCGTCCAGCAGCAGGCCGCTGGTGTGGAAGGCGTCGGCCTGGGCTTCGAACATGGCGACGATCTTGTCGAACTGGGCCTGCGATTCGGCGGGGTCGGGCGTGATGCCTTTGCGGGCCAGCGCGGCCTCGGTCACGATCTGCATGGTGCGCGCGGCCTGCTCGCCGCCCATGACCGCCGTCCTGGCGCCCGGCCAGCTGAACAGGAAGCGCGGCGCGTAGCCGCGCCCGCACATGCCGTAGTTGCCCGCGCCAAAGCTGGCGCCGCACTGGATGGTGATCTGCGGCACCGTGGCGTTGGTGACGGCCTGGATCATCTTGCTGCCGTGCTTGATCATGCCGCCCTGCTCGCTGTCCTTGCCCACCATGTAGCCGGTGGTGTTCTGCAGGTACACGATGGGGTGGCCGAGCTGGCACATCCACTGGATGAAGTGCGTGGCCTTGTTCGCGCCGGCCACGTCGATGGGGCCGTTGTTGGTGATGAAGCCCACGGCATGGCCCTGGATGCGGCCCTGCGCGCAGACGGTGGCCGCGCCGTAGCGGGGCTTGAATTCGAGCAGCTCCGAATCGTCCACCAGGCGCGCAATGACCTCGCGCATGTCCACGGGCTGGCGCAGGTCTTCGGAAATCAGCGCCAGCAGGTCGTCGGCGGGCAGCGTGGGCCCCGCCGCCGCCGCCGCCGCGCGCCGCGCCACGGCCCAGCCGGTCTGCGCCACCACGTCGCGCGCGATGCCGATGGCCTCGCGGTCGTCTGCCGCCAGGTACTCGCCCAGGCCCGAGACGGCGGTGTGCATCTCGGCGCCGCCCAGCTCCTCCTCGGTGGCGATCTCGCCCGTAGCGGCCTTGAGCAAGGGCGGGCCGGCCAGGAAGGCGCGCGAGCGGCCCTGCACCATGATGACCACGTCCGACAGCCCCGGCATGTAGGCCCCGCCCGCGGTGCCCGAGCCGTGCTGGATGGTGATGACCGGGATGCCCGCCGCCGACAGCCGCGCCAGGTTGCGGAACAGGCTGCCGCCGTGCACGAAGCCCTCGACCCGGTAGCGCATCAGGTTGGCGCCCGCGCTCTCCACCAGGTGGATGAAGGGCAGGCGCTCGCGCAGCGCGATCTCCTGCACGCGCAGGATTTTTTCCAGGCCCATGGGCTGGATGGCGCCGGCCTCGATGCCCGAATCGCTCGCCACCACCATGCAGCGCACGCCGCTGACGAAGCCGATGCCCGCGATGGTGCCGCCGCCGGGCACGGATTTGGCGGGGTCCTTCACGTCCTGCCCATAGCCCGCCAGCGTGCACAGCGGCAGCCAGGGCGCGCCCGCGTCCAGCAGCAGCGCCACGCGCTGGCGCGGCAGCAGCTGGCCGCGCTTGTCGAACTGGGGCTGCGAGCGGGCCGATGCGGCTGCGGCGCGCTCTTCCAGCGCGCGCAGGGCATCGAGCCGCGCCAGCAGCGCCGCGCGGCGCTTGTGCGCATCGGGGCTGCCGGGGTTGAAACGCGAGGCGAAGGCGGTACTCATGCGCAATCCTTGGGGGTTTCGGCGGGCGCGAACACGCGCGGCACCTCGGCGCGGTGAAAGCCCGCGTAGGGCCGCACGGCGGCGCGCTGCCGGGTGGCGGCGTCGGGCAGGCGCAGCGGCCAGCCCATGCGCATCTGGGGCCGCGCGCCGTCCACGCGCAGCGTGCTGCCGCTGATGAAGCTGGCCGCCGGGCTGAGCAGGAAGACGATGGCGGCGGACACCTCGGCCTCGTTGCCGAAGCGGCCCAGCGGCACGGTGCGCGGCATGGCGCGCAGCATCTCGCCGGCCTCGGGCGGGTAGTTGTCCATGCCGCTGGAGGCGATGTAGCCCGGCGCCACGGCGTTCACGCGCACGCCGCTGCAGGCCCATTCGAGCGCGGCGGTCTCGGTGAAGCTGACCATGCCCGCGCGCGCCGCACCGCTGTGCCCCATGCCCGGCATGGAGCCCCACATGTCGGCCACGATGTTCACCACCGCGCCGCCGTGCGCGGCCATCCAGCGCCGGTAGCATTCGCGCGCCACCAGGAAGCCGCCCGTGAGGTTGGTGTGCAGCACGGCCCCCCAGCCCTTGGCGCTGATGGATTCGAGTGGCGACATGAACTGCCCGCCCGCGTTGTTCACCAGCCCGTCGATGCGCCCGCGCGCGGCCAGCACCTGCTGCACCAGCAGGGCCACGGCGTCCTCGGAGCGGATGTCGCAGGCATGCCAGGACGCCTGCCCGCCGTCGGCGTCGATCTCGGCCTGCACGGCCTGCAACTTGTCGGCCTTGCGGCCCACGAGCACCACGTGCGCGCCCAGGCGCGCCAGCTCGTGCGCGGTGCAGCGGCCGATGCCCGAGCCGCCGCCGGTGACGATGACGACCTGGCCCTGGAACAAGCCCGGCGCAAAGACCGAGCGGTAACCTGCGTCCGCCTGTTGCATCGCATCAATCCTTTCGAACGAACAAGTCCATGGCCTGGTCGGCCAGCCCGTCGAGCGACTTGCCCTTGCGCGGCGAGAACCAGGACACGGCCCAGTTGAGCGCGCCAAAGATGAACAGCCGCGCCACGGCCGGCTCGGCCTGCAGCGCGCCCTGCGCGGCCAGTGCGGTGAGCGCGGGCATCCAGGCAGCCTCGTAGGCGTCCTTGATGCGGGCGATGCTGCGGCGCTGCGCGGGCGTGAGCGAGCGCCATTCGTAGAGCATCACCGGAATGAAACCGCTGCCGGGGCCGAGCAGTATCTCGAAATGGTGGCGCACCAGCGCGCGCAGTTGCTCGCGCGCGCTGGCGGCGGGCGGCAGCGCGGCCAGCGCCTGCTGCTGGCTGTGCAGCGCGCGTGTCATGCCCTCGCTCATCACGGCGCCCAGCAGCGCGCTCTTGCTCTCGAAATAATAGAACGGCGAGCCGCTGTGCATGCCCACGGCGGCGGCAATGTCGCGCGTGCTGGTGGCGGCGAAGCTCTTGCTCAGGAACAGGCGCGCGGCCTTGTCCATGATGGCGTGGCGCCGGTCGCCGTCGTCCTGCGCAGCGGCGCTCTTGCGCGGGCGCCCGCGCGGGCGGCGCGGCGCGGCCGCATCTGCCGCTGCCGCGGTCGTGCTGGGAAGGGGCGCGCTCGTGACGCGCTTGCGTGGTGCGGTGGTTTGCATGGCCGCACCATAGCAAAGCCATTTATTTTTATCAAGCGCTTGCTTGATAAAAATATCAATAATTGGGGTCAGACCCCAATTTCACTTAGCCCTTCCCCGCAGGGGAAAGGCCGGGATGGGGGCTGCGCGCGCGGCCAAATGGCCGCCCAGGGCCAAGGCCGCCGGCTCCTGCCCCAACCCTCGGCGGGGGAGGGCGCCGTTACAGGGTCGAGAAGTCGGGCTTGCGCTTTTGCATGAAGGCGGTGAACGCCTCGCGCGCAGCCGGGCCGGCCATGAGGCGGGCGAAGCTCGCGCCCTCCTCCTGCATGCGCGCCTGCACCTGCGGCGCCTGGCCGGCCTTCATCAGGCGCTTGGTCTCGACCAGCGCGGCCAGCGGCTTGGCCGCCAGCTTGCGCGCCTGCGCCTGCGCCAGCGCGTTGCATTCGGCGGGCGGCACGACGCGGTTGACCAGGCCCACCTCCAGCGCGGCTTCGGCCAGGAAGGGCTCGCCCAGCAGCAGCGCCTCGGCGGCGCGGTGGTAGCCCAGCATCTGCGGCAGCAGCAGGCTGGACGCCGCCTCGGGGCACAGGCCCAGGTTCACGAAGGGCAGCGAGAACGCCGCGTTGTCGCCCGCATAGACCAGGTCGCAGTGCATCAGCAGCGTGGTGCCGATGCCCACGGCCGGGCCGCACACGGCCGCGACGATGGGCTTGGGAAAGGCGGCGATGGTGTGCAGAAAGCGCCACACCGGGCGCTCGGTGCTGCCCTGGCTGCCGGCCTGCACCTGCCGCAGGAAGTCGGCGATGTCGTTGCCGGCGCTGAAGATCGCCATGTCGCCCTGGAAGACGACGCAGCGCACGGCCGCATCCTGCTCGGCGGCGGCCAGCGCGTCGGCCATGGCGGCGTACATGGCCTCGGTGATCGAGTTCTTCTTGTCGGCGCGGTTGAAGGTGATGGTGGCAACGCCGGCTTCGGTGTGCACCAGGATGTCGGTGGACTGGGTCATGTTCATTCCTTGTAGTAAACGATTTGGTGGCTGGTGGCCAGCAACTGGCCGTCGGCGTTCCACAGCTGCGCGCTCTGGTCGAAGAAGCCGTTGCGGAACTCCTGCGCGCGCGCCTGCGCCAGCAGGTGGCCGCTGCCGGTGCGCGCCAGCAGCGCGGCGTCGGCGTGGAAGTACACGGTCAGCGACACGGTGCCCGCCGGCACCTGGCGCGCACGGCGCAGCCAGACGCGGGGGAAGAACACGTCGCACAGCGCGGCCAGCGCGCAGAAGTCGAGTGCGCGCCCGGGCGCGTCGCGCACCCACAGCCGCGACAGGCTGTCCGCCTCGCTGCCGTCCCACTGTGCCGGCAGCGTGCCGGCCACGGGGCGCATCTCGTAGCGGCGCAGCCAGGGCACGGCGAAAGCCGGCGGTATCTGCGCGCAATCCTCGGGACGCGGCGCGGCGGGCATGGGCGTGTCGGCGGCGCTCCAGGTTTCGCGGCGCGCGGCCGTGACCACGGTGGCCGTGGTCGTGACCTGCTCCTGCCCGCTGGCGTCTGCCTGCAGCACGGCCACCGTCCAGTGCTGCGTGGAGCGGTTGGTGCGCACCGGCTCGGCGCGCACGGTGAAAGCGCCCTCGCTCACTGCGGCGGCGTAGTTGACGGTCAGCGACAGCGGCGCGCCCAGCAGCTGCGGGTGCTGCAGCACGGCCTGCAGCAGCGTGGCGGCGGTAATGCCGCCGTAGGGGCCGACCATGTTCCAGTAGTCGGGCGTGGTATGGCCCCGGTACTGGCCGGGGGCGGTGGCTGCCAGTTGCAGCGCGGCGTCGAAGGGATGGGGTGTGGTGGTGCTCATGGTCGTGCGAGTGTGCCTGCAAAGCGGCGGCTACGCCGTCGTGGTGGCGACGCCGGCCGCCGCCTGCCCGGCCGCGCCCCAGCCGGCCAGCACGGCGGCGGCGCGCGGCCACAGGCTGGCTTCGAACTGCGGGCGGAAGAACCCCATGTGGCCGATGCGCCGCCCGCCCGCGTCCTGCGGGGCGATGCGCTCGATGCGCCGCGTCGCGCCGGCGTACAGGGCGAGCAGCGCCTCGGTGCCGGCCAGCGTCATCATTTCATCGTCGCCCAGCGACAGCGCCGCGATGGGGTAGCGCGCCTGCGCGTAGCTGCGCGCCACGCGCTCGCCCTCGGCGCCGGCGCTGTAGCGCGGGTTCAGGCACCAGCGGCGCCACTGCCAGGCCACGCCGGCGGGCAGGTCGCCAATGGTGCGCAGGCGCCGCCCCGGGAAGTAGCCGCAGGCCAGCGTGGACAGCGGCAGCAGCGCGTACCACAGCAGCGGCGCCATGCGCCGCGCCCGCGGCGCGATGTGGCGCAGGTAGCCGCTGCCGGCGGCCACCGCGAGCAGGCCGTCCACCTGATCGGGCCGGGCGAACAGGCCCGGCAGCTGCGCGCCCAGGCTGTGGCCCAGCAGGTACAGCGGCTTGCCCGGCTGCTGCGCGCGCGCGTGCGCGGCCACGGCCTCGTAGTCGCGCGCCCAGTCGAACAGGTTGGCGCGCGCCGCCGCCGCGCGCCCGCGCAGCGACGCGCCGTGGCCGCGGTAGTCGAAGGTGGTCACGCGCCAGCCCTGGCGCGCCAGCCAGGCGGCAAAGTCCTGGTAGAACTGCTGCGGCACGCCGATGGCCGGGCCGACCACCACGCTGGCGCGCGCCGGCCCGGCCGGCTGGTGCACGCACAGCGCCAGCGGCGCGCCGCCGGGCGGATCGAGCGTGAAGGTCTGCATGCTTGTGTCTCCTTGGGTTCCGGTCTGCGCCGGATAAAGGCAACGCTGAACAGGTTCGCGGCGCACAGCGCGCTCGGACTGATTCAGCGCCACCTGAAAAAAAGCGGCCCGCGCACCAGGCTCGCGGGCCGCTCGTTCACACCATGGCGCTCAAACGCGCTCGAAGATGCCGGCGGCGCCCTGGCCGGTGCCGATGCACATCGTCACCATGCCGTACTTGAGGTTGTGGCGGCGCAGCGCGTGGATGGTGGTGGCGGCACGGATGGCGCCGGTGGCGCCCAGCGGGTGGCCCAGGGCGATGGCGCCGCCCATCGGGTTGACGGTGGCCGGGTTCAGGCCCAGGGTGTTGACCACGGCGAGCGACTGGGCGGCAAAGGCTTCGTTCAGCTCGTACCAGCCGATGTCCTCGTGCTTGAGGCCGGCGTAGCGCAGCGCGGCCGGAATGGCCTCGATCGGGCCGATGCCCATGATCTCGGGCGGCACGCCGCGCGCGGCGTAGCTGACGAAGCGCGCCAGCGGCGTCAGGCCGAACTGCTTGACGGCCTTCTCGCTGGCCAGGATCAGCGCGCCCGCGCCGTCGCTGGTCTGCGAGCTGTTGCCCGCCGTGACCGAGCCGCGCGCGGCGAACACCGGGCGCAGCTTGGCCAGACCTTCGAGCGAGGTGTCGGGGCGCGGGCCTTCGTCGAGGTTGACGGTACGGCGCTTCTCGGTCACTTCGCCGGTGGCCAGGTCGGGGCTGCGGTCGATGATCTCGAACGGGGTGATCTCGTCGGTGAATTCGCCCGTCTGCTGCGCCTTGATGGCGCGCAGGTGCGATTCGAGCGCAAAGGCATCCTGCTGCTCGCGGCTCACCTTCCACTGCTGGGCCACCTTCTCGGCCGTCAGGCCCATGCCGTAGGCGATGCCGACGTTCTCGTCGCGCACGAACACCTCGGGGTTGAACGAGGGCTTGTTGCCGCCCATCGGCACCATGCTCATGGACTCGGCGCCGCCGGCGATCAGCACGTCGGCCTCGCCCACGCGGATGCGGTCGGCGGCCATCTGGATGGCGGTGATGCCCGAGGCGCAGAAGCGGTTGACGGTGACGCCGCCCACCGGGTGGTCGAACGCCAGGCCCATGACGATGCGCGCCATGTTCATGCCCTGCTCGCCCTCGGGGAAGGAGCAGCCGATGATGCTGTCCTCGATCGCCTTGGGGTCGAGCGTGGGCACCTGCGCCAGAGCGCCGCGCACGGCGGCCAGCAGCAGGTCGTCCGGGCGGGTGTTCTTGAAATAGCCGCGGCCCGAGCGCCCGATGGGCGTGCGCGTGGCGGCGACGATGTAGGCGTCTTGTACTTGCTTCATGATGACTGTCTTTCTGTGTGATCCCCGTCGCTCAGGCACCGGCCCGGGCGTGTGCCTCGGGCAGGCGCCAGGCCCGCTGACGCCGTGGAGCTGGCTTTGCCAGGCCACCGGCGGCGTCCCCCTTCCCGCAGGAGAAGGGGGAAGGCGCGAAGCGACTCAGGGGGATGGTCATTAATTGCGCACCGGTTTGCCGGTATTCAGCATGCCAAGAATGCGTTCCTGCGTCTTGGGCTGTTCGATGAGGTGGCAGAACGCCTTGCGCTCCAGCGCCATCAGGTATTCCTCGCTCACCAGCGAGCCGGCGTCCACGTCGCCGCCGCAGACCACCTCGGCGATCATGGCGCCGATCTTGAAGTCGTAGGCGCTGATGAAGCCGCCGTCGCGCATGTTGACCAGCTGCGCCTTGATGGTGGCCACGCCGTTGCGCCCGGCCACCGGGAACAGGCGCCTGGCGGGCGCGCGCCAGCCGGATGCGGCCATGGCACGCACCTCGTTGATGGCGACGAACAGCACCTCGTCCTTGTGCGGCACGATGAGGTCGGAGTCGAGCAGGTAGCCGAGCTTGCGCGACTCGATGGCGCTGGTGCCCACCTTGGCCATGGCCGCCGCCGTGAAGCCTTCGGTCAGGAAGGGCAGCACGTCGCGGCTGGTGCTCCTGGCCATGTTCTCGGCGGCGCGGCGCGCGATGTAGGTCAGGCCGCCGGCGCCGGGCACCAGGCCCACGCCCACTTCGACCAGGCCGATGTAGCTCTCCATGTGCGCCACGCGGCGCGCGCTGTGGACGGCCAGCTCGCAGCCGCCGCCCAGCGCCATGCCGTGGATGGCGGAGACGACCGGCACCTGGGCGTAGCGCAGGCGCAGCATCAGGTTCTGCAGCTCCTGCTCGACGCCTTCGATCGCGCCGATGCCGGCGACCACGTAGGCCGGCATGGTGGCCTGCAGGTCGGCGCCGACCGAGAACGGCGCGTCGCCCGACCAGAGAACCATGCCCTCGTACTCGCGCTCGGCCAGGTCCACGGCCTCCATCAGCGCTTCCATCACGTCGGGGCTGATGGCGTGCATCTTGCTCTTGATGCTGGCGATCAGCACCTTGCCGTCGAGCGTCCAGGTGCGCAGCGCGTCGCTCTCGGCCACCGTGGTGCCGGCCTGCTTCCAGTCGGGCAGGCTGGCCTCGCCCAGGAGTTTTTCGGGGAAGTACTGGCGCTCGTACACCGGCAGCTGGCGGCGCGCGACGAACTTGCCCAGCGACGGGCTCCACGAGCCTTCGGCCGTGTGCACGCCGCCGGCCTGGGCCACCGGGCCTTCGAACACCCACTGGGGCAGCGGCGCGCTGCACAGCGCCTTGCCGGCGTCGATGTCTTCCTGCACCATCCTGGCCACTTCAAGCCAGCCGGCTTCCTGCCACAGCTCGAACGGGCCTTGCTTCATGCCGAAGCCCCAGCGCATGGCCTGGTCCACGTCGCGCGCGGTCTCGGCAATGCTGTGCAGGTGCAGCGCGGCGTAGTGGAAGCCGTTGCGCAGAATGGCCCACAGGAACTGGCCGGGCGCGCCTTCGGCGGCGCGCAGCAGGCGCAGGCGCTCGGCGGCGGGCTTCTTGAGCATGCGGGCGTACACGTCGTCGGCCTTCTGGCCGGCGGGCACGTATTCCTCGCTGTCCATCTCGAAGCGCAGGATGTCGCGGCCCACCTTCTTGAAGAAGCCGGCCTTGGTCTTCTGGCCCAGGTTGCCCAGCTCGATGAGCTTGGCCAGCACGGCCGGGGTGGCGAAACTGGGGTAGAACGGGTCGGTCTCGGGGGTCAGGTTGTCCTGCAGCGTCTTGATGACGTGGGCCATGGTGTCCAGGCCCACCACGTCGGCGGTGCGGAAGGTGCCGCTGCTGGCGCGCCCGAGCTTCTTGCCGGTGAGGTCGTCGACCACGTCGAACGAGAGGCCGAAGTTCTCGGCCTCCTTCATGGTCGAGAGCATGCCGGCGATGCCGATGCGGTTGGCGATGAAGTTGGGCGTGTCGTGCGCGCGCACCACGCCCTTGCCCAGGCCGCTGGTGACGAAGGCTTCGAGCTGGTCGAGCACCAGCGCCTCGGTGGTGGGCGTGTTGATCAGCTCCACCAGCGGCATGTAGCGCGGCGGGTTGAAGAAGTGGATGCCGCAAAAGCGCGGCTTGAGCGAGGCGGGCAGCACCTCGGAGAGCTTGGTGATCGACAGGCCCGAGGTGTTGGACGCGACGATGGCGTGCGCGGCCACGTGCGGGGCGATCTTGGTGTACAGGTCGAGCTTCCAGTCCATGCGCTCGGCGATGGCCTCGATGACGAGGTCGCACTCGCCCAGCAGCGCCAGGTGTTCCTCGTAGTTGGCGGCCTGGATCAGGTCGGCGTCCTCGGGCACGCCCAGCGGGGCGGGCTTGAGCTTCTTCAGGTTGGCGATGGCGCGGGTGACGATGCCGTTCTTCGGGCCTTCCTTGGCAGGGAGGTCGAACAGCACCACCGGCACCTTCACATTGACGAGGTGGGCGGCAATCTGCGCGCCCATCACGCCCGCGCCGAGCACGGCGACTTTTTTCACGTTGAATCGGGACATGGTTGTATTCGTTGAATGGGGTTACTGCACGCGCTGCCAGACCTGGGTGCGCCAGAACGGCCCGAGGTAGCCGCGCACCTGCAGCTGCTTGCCGCCGTCGATGGGGGTGAGGCTGGCGCGGTATTCCTTGCCGTTCTCGGGGTCGAGAATCTTGCCGCCCTCCCAGACCTCCTGGCCTTCGGCCTGCTTGCAGCCGCGGATGATCTCCAGCCCGGCGATGGGCTTGCCCTTGCGCTCGTCCCTGCACTCGGTGCAGGTGGCGTCGGGCGCGGCGTCCTTCTTGAGCGATCGGGCGATGCTGCCGCTGACCACGCCGCCCGCCTCGGTGATGCGGATCTCGGCCTTGGCCTCGCCAGTGCTGTCGTCGATGCTGCGCCACAGCCCCACGGGCGACATCTGGGCCCAGGCCGCGGCGCCGGACGCCATCAAAACAATAGCTGCTAACGCTTGACACATCTTCATTTCAAAATCCTTTCATTTCCAAATGAAGGCATGGCAAGCGCCATGCGCTCATATTTTTACTGCTCAGGCCAGCGCGGCGTCGGTGTCCATCAGCACCTTGGAGCCGGCGCGCGCGGTGCGCATCAGCGTCGCCGTCTCGGGGAACAGCTTGGCGAAGTAGAAGCGCGCAGTCTGCAGCTTGGCGACGTAGAACGGGTCGGTGTTGCCGGCGGCGATCTCGCGCAGCGCCACCTGGGCCATGCGCGCGAACATGTAGCCGAACACCAGGTGGCCGGCCACGCGCAGGTAGTCCACGGCGGCGGCGCCCACCTCGTCGGGGTTCTGGAAGCCCTTGAAGCCGATCTCGGTGGTGAACTTGGTCATCTGCTCGCCCAGGATGGCGATGGGGTTGATGAACTCGGCCATCTTCTCGTTCACGCCCTCCTCGGCCACCAGCTGGCCCACCAGCTTGCCGAACTTCTTGAGCGTGGCGCCGTTGTTGCCCAGCACCTTGCGGCCCAGCAGGTCCAGCGACTGCACGGTGTTCGTTCCTTCGTAGATCATGTTGATGCGGTTGTCGCGCACGAACTGCTCCATGCCCCATTCCTTGATGAAGCCGTGGCCGCCGAAGACCTGCATGCACGCATTGGTGGCCGTGTGGCCGTTGTCGGTGATGAAGGCTTTGACGATGGGGGTGAGCAGCGCCACCATCTCGTCGGCGTCCTTGCGCACCTTCTCGTCGGGGTGGCTGTGCGCCTTGTCGAGCAGCAGCGTGCAGTAGATCTGCAGCGCGCGCGCGCCCTCGGCGTAGGCCTTGGCGGTCAGCAGCATCTTGCGCACGTCGGGGTGCACGATGATCGGGTCGGCGTCCTTGTCCTTGGCCTTGGTGCCGCTCAGGCTACGCATCTGGATGCGGTCCTTGGCGTAGGCCAGCGCGTTCTGGAAGGCCACTTCGGTCAGGCCCAGCGACTGGTTGCCCACGCCCAGGCGGGCGGCGTTCATCATCACGAACATCGCGGCCAGGCCCTTGTTGGGCTGGCCCACCATGGTGCCGATGGCGCCGTCGATGGCGATCTGCGCCGTGGCGTTGCCGTGAATGCCCATCTTGTGCTCCAGGCCGGTGCAGAAGATCGGGTTGCGGCTGCCCAGCGAGCCGTCGGCGTTGACGTTGAACTTGGGCACCACGAACAGGCTGATGCCCTTGCTGCCCTTGGGCGCGTCGGGCAGGCGGGCCAGCACCAGGTGGATGATGTTGCCGGCCACGTCATGCTCGCCGGCGCTGATGAAGATCTTGTTGCCGGTGATCTTGTAGGTGCCGTCGGGCAGCGGCTCGGCCTTGGTGCGCAGCAGGCCCAGGTCGGTGCCGCAGTGCGGCTCGGTCAGGCACATGGTGCCGGTCCACTCGCCGCTGACCAGCTTGGGCAGGTAGGTCTTCTTCTGTTCGTCGGTGCCGTGGGCCAGCAAGGCCTCGTAGGCGCCGTGCGACAGGCCGGGGTACATCGTCCAGGCCTGGTTGGCGCTGTTGAGCATTTCGTACAGGCACTGGTTCATCACGTGCGGCAGGCCCTGGCCGCCGAACTCGGGCGCGCACGACAGCGCCGGCCAGCCGCCTTCCACGTACTGCGCGTAGGCCTCCTTGAAGCCCTTGGGCGTGGTCACGGTGTTGTTCGTCTTGTCGTGCGTGCAGCCTTCCTCGTCGCCGCTGATGTTGAGCGGAAAGGCCACGCCGGCGGCGAACTTGCCGGCTTCTTCGAGCACGGCGTTGATGGTGTCCAGGTCCACCTCGGCGTGCGCCGGCATGGCCTTGAATTCGTCGGCAACCTTGAAGACCTCATGCAGCACGAATTGCATGTCGCGCAGCGGCGGCGTATAGGTAGGCATGTGAGAGCTCCTGAAGTGAATGGGTGGGTGGTAAGTGGTGAATGAAAAGGCATCAGGCGGCGTAGCGCGCCACGATGTTGTCGAAACCCTGGTGGGCGCGTTCGATGGAGCCGGGGGTGCGCAGGAAGCGCGCCTCGTAGTGCAGCGCCAGGATCAGGCCGTGGATCTCGAACAGCATCTGGTCCTCGTTCACGTCGTCGCGGATCTGGCCGCACTCCTTGCACTGCGCGATGGCGCGGCGCATGGCCACCAGCCAGGTGCGCACCGACTCGACCAGCGCGTCGCGCACCGGGCCCTGGCGGTCGTCGAACTCGACGGCGCCGCTGATGTAGATGCAGCCCGAGTCCAGCTCGATCGAGGTGCGCTGCATCCAGTTGCCGAACAGCGCGCGCAAGCGCCCCATGCCGCGCCCCGCCTGCAGCGCCGGCGCGAAAACCTCTTGCTCGAAACGCTGGTGGTACTCGCGCACGACCGAGATCTGCAGCTCCTCGCGCGAGCCGAAGTGCGCGAACACACCGGACTTGCTCATGCCCGTCACGTCGGCCAGCGCGCCGATGGACAGCCCCTCCAGCCCGATGTGCGTGGCCAGCCCCAGGGCCGCATCGACGATGGCGGCCTTGGTCTGCTGGCCTTTGTGCAGCGTGCGGCCTTCGCGGTGCGGTGTGTGGGCGGCGGATTTGGCGGCGGAAGTGGCAGGCATGGGTACAACAAAACGAACGATCGTTCTATTTTGCACAAAACCCGCACCGCACGCCAGTGCCAACCCCTGGAATCAGGGGAATCCAGGGTAAATACTTACAAAAACAACGCCAGCGTCTCGTCCAGATGCTGCGTGGGCGGCTGGCGGAAGCCGCTGCGCGCGTAGCGCTGCAGGCGCCCGCGTATCAGGTCGCCCAGCACGCCGGCGCGCACCTGGGCCTGCGCCGTGGGCGCGGCGCCGTCCGGCAGGCGCAGGCACTGGCGCAGCTGCGCCTCCAGCTTGTCGAAGAACAGGTTCATGCGCTGCTGCAGGCGCTCGTGCTCGAACACCAGCGCGTCGCCCACCATCACGCGCACCATGCCCGGGTTGCGCTCGCCGAACTGCAGCACCATCGAGACGATGCGCGCGGCGCTCTGCGCGCCGCCGCCAGCGGCCGTATCGGCGCGTTCGTGGATCTGGTTGACCAGGGTGAAGACGCTGGTCTCGATGAACTCGATCAGCGCCTCGAACATCTGCGCCTTGCTGGCGAAGTGGCGGTACAGCGCCGCCTCGCTCACAGCAAGCTGGCGCGCCAGCGCGGCGGTGGTGATGCGCTCGGCGCCGGGCTGCTCCAGCATGGCGGCCAGCGCCTGCAGGATTTGCACGCGCCGCTCGCCCGGCTTGGGACGGCGGCGCACGGCAGCCTGCGGGTCGGCGGTGGTGGTGCTGGAGGGGGCGGGGGCGTTGGGGGCGGTGATTTCGGACATGGGCTACAACTGTGTGCAAATGATTCTCGCACAGCGGTTGCTGGGGGCGGGTGATGGGTGAGGGGATGATTTTTGGCGGCTGCTGGGCGTTTGCTTGCAGGGGCCGGGACTCGCCCCGGCCCCTGCTGCCAAACGCCCAGCAGGCGCCAAAACCAGCAACACCAAAAACCAGCTCAATGGCTCCGAATCATCGTCCCATACGCCTGATCCGTCAGAATCTCCAGCAGCATCGAATGCGGCACCCGCCCATCGACGATGTGCACCGCCTTCACCCCCGCCTTGGCCGCGTCGATGGCCCCCGCCAGCTTGGGCAGCATGCCGCCCGAGATGGTGCCGTCGGCCACCAGCGCATCCACCTCGCGCGAGGTCAGCTCGGTCAGCAGCTGGCCCTGCTTGTCGAGCACGCCGGGGATGTTGGTCAGCAGCAGCAGCTTCTCGGCCTGCAGCACCGTGGCCAACTTGCTGGCCACCACATCGGCGTTGATGTTGTAGCTCTCGTTGGCATCGCCAAAGCCGATCGGGCTGACCACCGGGATGAAGGCGTCGTCCTGCAGCGCGCGCACCACGCTCGGGTCGATGGCGACGATGTCGCCCACCTGGCCGATGTCGTGCTCGACGCTCGGATCCTTGTGGTCGAGCATCTTGAGCTTCTTGGCGCGGATCATGCCGCCGTCGCGTCCGGTCAGGCCCACGGCCTTGCCGCCCACCTGGTTGATCAGGCCGACGATGTCCTGCTGCACCTCGCCGGCCAGCACCCATTCGACGACTTCCATGGTCTCGGCGTCGGTCACGCGCATGCCCTGGATGAACTGGCCCTGCTTGCCCAGGCGCTTGAGCGCCGTCTCGATCTGCGGGCCGCCGCCGTGCACCACCACCGGGTTGATGCCCACCAGCTTGAGCAGCACCACGTCCTCGGCGAAATCCTGCTGCAGCTCGGGGTCGGTCATGGCGTTGCCGCCGTACTTGATGACCATGGTCTTGCCATGGAACTTGCGGATATAGGGCAGCGCCTGGGCCAGGATTTCGGCCTTGTCGCGCGGGGCGATGGAAGAAAGATCGGTCATGGGAATGCGGGTGCGGGCGAAAGATGACGACAGACGCAAATTGTGCCGCAACCGGGCACGGCGCACGCCCCCAGAGCGTGCTTGCACTCTCAAAAACGCAGCCAGTCCGGCACCTTGAAGCGCACGATGCACACGTAGGCCGTCACGTAGCTGACCACGAACAGCACGCAAAAGCCGATCAGCACCGGCGTGTTGTGCCAGAACAGCACCGCCGGCACCACCGTCAGCATGGTGAAGGCCCACAGGTAGGGCGAGGTGCGGTTGTTGCGCTTGAGCACGCGCCGCGCCTCGTCCTCGTGGAACACGCCGCGCACGATGCGCCGGTAGATCAGCTGGTGGAAATGCAGCGCGTCGGCCATGCCCGGCGAATCGCCGCGCGCCAGCTTGCGGTAGATGGAAAACATCGTCTCCCACACCGGGTAGATCAGCAGCAGCATCGGAAACCACGGCGACACGTCCACATTGCGCTGCACCAGGCTCAGGCTGGCCAGGGCGATGACCACGCCCCAGATATAGGCGCCGCCGTCGCCCGCGAACAGCATGCCGTGCGGATAGTTCCACACCAGGAACCCCGCCGTGGCCGCCGCCAGGCACACCAGCAGGGTCGCCAGCGAGCGGTCGCCCACCTGCAGCGCCACATGCGCCAGCGCCAGGCAGACGATGAGCGCGACCATGCCCGCCAGGCCGTTGTAGCCGTCGATGATGTTGAACGCGTGCGGCAGCCCTGCAATCGCCAGCAGCACAATGGCCGCGCCCAGCCAGGGAGCGTCCGCCAGCCACGGATCGACCCAGGCCAGATCCAGGCGCGGCAGGTTCAGCTGCAGCAGCCACAGCGCCAGGACGCCCGAGGCAAGCGTCAGCGCCAGCCGGTAGCTGACCTTCATGCGCTGCGTCATGTCCTCGGCGATGCCGCCCAGCGCCGCCGGCAGCAGCACCGCGATCCAGGCCAGCACCCAGGGCCCCAGCCGCAGCGAGCCGGGATCGCCCACGCCCGTCTGCAACACGCCCAGCAGCCAGCTGGCCATCAGCCCGGCGAGCAGCGCCACGCCGCCCAGGCGCGGCACCTCGCCCACGTGAAAGCGCTGCGGCTTGGCCGCGCCGTACGCCGCGGTACGCGCGCCCAGCCAGCGGATGATGCCCGCCGCACACAGCGCAGCGGCCAGAAAGGCAACCAGGGACAGCCAGATCATGAAGCGCCAATGGTAGTTAGTTCGCCGCACCCAACGGTAACAAGCTGCGAGCCCGCGCGTACACCGGCGAGCGCCACAGCCGCAGCAGGCTGCGCACGTGCCAGGCCAGGTGCCGCAACTGGCGGTGGCTGGCACGCGTGCCCGCATGCTCCACCCGCACCGGCGCGCGCAGCAGGCGCCAGCCGGCCAGGCGCAGGCGCAGGCTCAAATCCACGTCCTCGCAGTACATGAAGTAACCCTCGTCGAACCCGCCCAACTCGCGCCACACCGCCGTGGGCAGCACCAGGCAGGCGGCGTTGACCCAATCCACCCGCGCCTCGCCGCGCCCCAGCACGCGCCGGCGCAGCAGCGCCGCCGGCGTGGGCAGGGCGCGCTCGCTGTCCTGCACGCGCCCGGCGGCGTCCACCTGCAGCGGGTAGGCGCAGCCCACCCCCGGCTGCGCGGCCAGCGCCAGCAGGGCCGCCAGGGCGTCGCCCCGCAGGCGCACGTCGGGGTTGAGCACGCAGACGAACGGCTCGGGCGCGCCGGCCAAAGCGCGGTTGTGGTTGGCGCCAAAGCCCAGGGAAACCTGATTGCGCCGCACCTCCAGCGCGAACGGCCAGCCCTGCGGGCCGGCCGGCGCGGGCTCGCCGGGCAGGTTCAGCGTCAGCACCACGCGCGCCACGCTGGCCGCGCACCAGCGCGCCAGGTCATCGAGCAGCGCGGCCACGGCAACGCCGTGCCCATGGCAGACCACGGACACCACCAGGCCACCACGGGAAGGCTCGCATGCTTGCATCAACCGCGTATTGTCGCAGACCGCCCGAATCCGCAGACGCACGCGGCGCGGCGGCTCGTGCAGGACATCCCTTGGCGATAATCGCCCCCCATGACACAAACCATCCAGGATCTGCACGTCTACCTGCGCAGCATCCGCGAAGACGAGCGAACCTCGCTCTCCGTGCTCGCCGGCCTGGTCGCGCCGGGCGCCAGCGTGCTCGACCTGGGCTGCGGCAGCGGCGCGCTGGGCCAGTACCTGCTGGAGACGCGCCATTGCACCTGCGACGGCCTGACCTGGAGCGAGGCCGAGGCGCAGCACGCCCGGCCGCACTACCGCCAGGTGGTGGTGGCCGACCTGGAAACCTGCGACCTGCTTGCGACTTTTACCGCGCGTCACTACGACACCATCGTCTGCGCCGACGTGCTCGAACACCTGCGCGCGCCCGAACGCGTGCTCGCCGCCTGCCGGCAGCTGCTCAAGCCCGCCACGGGGCGCCTGCTGGTGTCGGTGCCCAACGCCGGCTACGCCGGGCTCGTCGCCGAACTGCTGCAGGGCGAGTTCCGCTACCGCGAGGAAGGCCTGCTCGACCGCACGCACCTGCGCTTCTTCACGCGCCGCTCGCTGGCGCGCTTCCTGGGCGAGCAATGCTGGGCCGTGCAGCAGATCGACACCATCCACCGCGAACTGCCCGACTCGGAATTCAAGGCCCAGTTCGACCAGCTCCCGCCCGCCGTGGCGCGCCATCTGCTGGCCGCGCCCGACGCGCTGGCCTACCAGTTCATCGGCGCGGCGCAGCCCGTGGAGCAACCCGTCACGGCCGACCAGCAAGGCACGCCCGACCCGGCCCAGGCGCACGCCCTGTTCACCGCGCAGCTCTACACCGACTGCGGCGCGGGCTACGTCGAGGACGGCAAGCGCAGCGCCACCGGCGTGATGGGACAGGCGCGACAAACGCTGCGCTTCGACATCCCTCAAAGCGAGCACCCCCCGGTGCGCCTGCGCCTGGACCTGGCCGACCGCCCCGGCTTCGTGCACCTGCACGCGCTGCGCCTGCGCGGCGCCGGCGGCGACGTGCTGTGGCACTGGAGCGCCAGCGAGGCCACGCTCTCGCCGCTGGCCGGCGCGGCGCACCAGCAGATCGTCTGGCAGGCGCCGCTGCCGGCCGCGTCGCCCATGCTGCTGCTGCTCACCGGGGACGACCCCTGGTTCGAGCTGCCCGTCCCCGCGCCGCAGCTGGCGGGCGCGGCCCGGCTCGAAGTCGAGCTGGGCTGGCCCATGTCGGCCGACTACCTGGCGCTGTCGAGCACCGTGCTGCCGCTGCAGGAGCAGGCCCACCAACTGGACACCGCGCTGCAGCACACCAGCCACCTGCTGGAGGCCAGCCGCGCGGACAGCCAAAGCCTGCAGGAGAAAGCCAACGCCTTCAAAAGCAGCGCCACCGGCCTGCAGCATCAGCTCACGCGCCTGCAGCGCGACTACGACCAACTGGCCAGCCACTTGCAATCCATCGAAAACTCCACCGTGTTCCGCGCCACGCGCCCGCTGGTGCACGCCAAGATGCGCATCGACCGGCTGCTCGGCCGGGGCAGCGCCAGGCCGGCTGCCAGGCCCGCCGCCACGCCCATTGCACCGCCCGGGCACCCCGTGGACATCATCGTCCCCGTGTACCGGGGCCTGGCCGACACGCGCCTGTGCATCGAGTCGGTGCTGGCCGCGCCAGTGCGCACGCCCTACCGCCTCATCGTCATCAACGACTGCAGCCCCGAGCCCGAAGTCACCGCCTGGCTGCGCGAGCGCGCCGCGCAGGACGCGCGCATCACCCTGCTCGAAAACGAGGAAAACCTCGGCTTCGTCGGCACCGTCAACCGCGGCATGGCGCTGTGCGGCGACAACGACGTGCTGCTGCTCAACAGCGACACCGAAGTCGCCAACGACTGGCTCGACCGCATGCGCGCCGCCGCCTATGGCGACGCGCGCATCGCCAGCGTCACCCCGCTCTCGACCAACGCCACCATCTGCAGCTACCCGCGCTTCTGCCAGGACAACCCGCTGCCGCCCGGGCACACCACCGCCAGCCTGGACGCGCTGTGCGCGCGCACCAACCCCGGCGCGGTAGTCGACGTGCCCACCGGCGTGGGCTTTTGCATGTACATCCGCCGCGACAGCCTGAACGACGTGGGCCTGTTCGACACCGAGCACTTCGGCAAGGGCTACGGCGAGGAAAACGACTTCTGCCAGCGCGCCGCAGCCCGCGGCTGGCGCAACCTGCACCTGCTCGACACCTTTGTGCTGCACACCGGCGGCGTGAGCTTCGGCGACAGCAAAAGCCCGCGCGAACGCGCCGCCGTGGCCACGCTTGACCGCCTGCATCCGCGCTACACGCGCGACGTGCAGGCCTTCGTGCAGGCCGACCCCGCCCGTCCCTACCGCCTTGCGCTCGACGCGGCGCGCATCACCGGCGCCGGCCTGCCCGTCGTGCTGGCCGTGCTGCACGACCGCGCCGGCGGCACCGTGCGCCACGTGCGCGAACTGGCGCGGCACCTGGCGGGCCGGGCCCAATTCCTCACCTTGACTCCCGCTGCGGGCGCCACCGTGCTGCTGCGCATGGCGGACAAGGCCGAAGGTTTCGAGCTCGCCTTCCGGCTGCAGGACCAGGCCGACGACCTGCTGGACATGCTGCGCAGCCTGGGCGTATGCCACGTGCACTACCACCACCTGCTGGGCCACGGCCAACTGGTGCGCGACCTGCCCGCCCTGCTGGGCGTGGCCCACGACTGCACGGCGCACGACTACTACAGCTACTGCACGCACATCAGCATGACCGGCGAAGACGGCCATTTCGTCGCCGAACCCGCTCCCGGCCAGTGCGGCTGCTGTTCCTCCGACATGCCGGCCCCGCTATATGCCACCGTAGGCCAATGGCGCGGAGAGAACGCCCGCCTTCTCTCCCACGCCCGCCAGGTCATCGCCCCCAGCCATGACTGCGCGCGGCGCATCGCCGCCTTTGCCCCCGCCGCCCGGGTACTGGCCGTGCCGCATACCGACATCCCCCCCGGCAGCGTGCTGCCGACGCCAGCGCCCCAGCCCACCGGGCCAACGCGCCCGCTCAGGATCGTGGTCATCGGCGCACTCAGCGTCATCAAGGGCGCCGACCTGCTCGAAGCCGTTGCGCTCGAAGCCGCACAACGCGGCGCGCCGCTCGAATTCCACCTGCTGGGCTACTGCTACCGCCACCTGCAGACCCAGCCGCGCGCACGCCTGACGGTGCACGGCGAATACGCCGACGAAGACCTGCCCGGCCTGCTGGACTGGCTGCAGCCCGACCTGGTCTGGTTCCCGGCCCAGTGGCCCGAAACCTACAGCTACACCCTGAGCGCCGTACTGGCAGCCGGCCTGCCCGTGGCCGTGCCCGACATCGGCGCATTCGCCGAGCGCGTCCGCAACCGCCCCTGGAGCTGGGTGCTGCCATGGAACCAAGGCGCCGCGAAGTGGGTGCGCGATTTCACCGCATTGCGCAACGCCCACTTCGCCAGTGCCACGCCGCCCACGCCGCCCACGGGCGACGCCAGCGCCTATGCGGCCTGGAGCTACGACCACGACTACCTGCAAGGCATGCCCACCCCAGGCGCGGCGCCGCAAGGCGCCGCCCTCGGCCCCGACGCCCTGGGCCGCTACCTGCCCCAACCCAGCACCCAGGCGGCCGCCAAAAGCAATGCGCTGGCCGCACTCGCCTGGCTGCGTTCGCTGCCGCTGCTGCGCGGCATGGCGCGCGCCATACCGGCGCACTGGCAGCGGCGCGTGAAAAACTGGCTGCAGGCATGACAGCCCTGCCATTTATCTTTTCCACCACCGAACACGGTTTCCCCCGCCACACCACATGGACATCATTCACCCCGTTGTCAACGCCGTGCTGAACGCACTGAACAGTCTGGCGCCCTTTGCTCCGCTGCTCATCCTGTGCATCGTGGCAGAGAAACTCTGGGCCAAACACCCGGTATCCAACACAACCATCGCCGTCAACCTGGTCTATGTCGTGGGAGCGACGGCACTGGTGCACGGCCTCGTTTTGCCGTATCTCTACCGCCTGAACGCCTTCGTGCCGCAGAACGTCTGGGGTATCGAACTGCACGCAACACTTGGCCTGCGGGACGTTGCGCTATGGATCGGGTATTTGGTGCTGTACGACTTCCTGTACTACTGGTTCCACCGGCTCCAGCATGTAGTGCCCTGGCTATGGCGCTATCATTTTCTTCACCATTCCGAAGAAAACATCTCGGCCGCCGCCTTTGCGCGGCACCATTGGCTGGAGGAAGTCTGGCGCTACGCGTTCATCACGGTGCCGCTGCTGGTGCTATGCGGCAACCCGCAGGTGCCGTTCGCCGTGATCTCGGTCATCGTCACGTTCGCCATTCTGATGCACTGGAACACGCCACTAGGGTTCGGGCCGCTGGAACACATCTTCATCACGCCGCGCTACCACCGCATCCACCACTCCGTCGAAGAGCGGCACATCAACAAGAACTTTGGCGCCTTTCTGCAACTCTGGGACTGGCTGTTCAAGACACGCTACGTACCGCAACGCGATGAATTTCCGGCCACCGGCGTGCGCGGCTACAGCGACCGGGACTTCCTGCACCACATCCTCCCGGTTCCCATCCTGAAGAAAAAATGACTTGCCGGCCACAACGCCGCCTGGCTGCGCTGCTGCTGGCGGGCTGCGCCGTGCTCGGCACGGGGCATGCTGCGGAGACGATGCTGATCGCGCCCGCAATACAAGGCGTGGATGCCTGCATCGCAGCGCCCGGCGGTTCCACCAGCACGCCGGCGCGCGGCTGCGCGGGCCGCAACGGCTCGGCCGCGGCACTGGTGGAATCCACGCTCCGGCGGCTGCAGCCGACTCCCCCGAAAGCTGCTGGCAACGGCTTTGCGCTGGGTTACACGCTCACGGTGCCGCTGCTGCGGCTGTTTCGCGCCGAGGGGGCCGGCTGGTCGGTGGATGACGCCCGCGTGCAGCGCGTGGTACGCACGGTGCGGAATAACCAACGCCCGCTGATCCTGTATCTGTCGTCTTCATACTTCGCGCAGCAGGCACCGATCGAGCAAGCATTGCTGCGCCAGCCGGAGAACCTGGCGCAGACGCGCGACGGCGTGCTACCCGTGGACAGCTACCGCGGCGAGACGCTGTACCCCTGGACCTTGGCGCGCACCGATACGCCGATCACCACGCGGCGCGTGCAGGCCACGCAGGCGCTGCTCACCGCGCTGTGCAAGCTGCCCCGGCAAGATCTGGAGAAAATCCAGGGCGTCTCCCTGCTGGGCGAACTGCACCAATTGGCACCACGCTTTGAAACCGGCATGGGATTCACCCCGCAGTATCGCGTCACGGATTACAGCGCGGCATCGGCCACTGGATTCCGGCGCTACCTGCAAACACAATTCGGTACCGTGCAGCAGCTGAACGCGGCCATGGATGCCAGCTACACAAGCTTCGAGCAAGTGCAGCCGCCGTCACGCGACATCCGCCTCGAACCATCGGCACGCTACACCGAACACATCGACTCTTTCGCCCAGGGGAGCCTGCCCATCGCCGGGTGGGCCTGGGCGCCTGGCGGGCACCCGCTATGGGTGCGGGTCTACCGCAATGGCACGCTGATAGGCCGCACGCCAGTCAACCAGGGCCGGCGTGACGTACTGCAAGCCAAGCCGGAACTGGCCAACCCCAACACGGGCTGGCGGATGAACATGGATTTTCGCCAGCTGCCCGCTGGCCTGCACCGCATCACCGCACTGCTGGAATTGGCACCGGGCACGCTGGTGCCACTCGGCACGCACGACATCGCCATCATGGACAAGCACCGGCAGGTACCCGCCTTGCAGCCCCAGCGGCCGCTGCCCCCCACCGTGGCGGCGCCAGCCGAAGTACAGGGCCACATGGACCTGCCGCAGGAGCGGCAGTCGTTTTATTACAACCCGCTGGTACCGGCGTGGCATGCGTTTCGCAACCAGCAGGTGGCGGACTACCTGCGCTACTTCGACGCGATCGTGGCGCAATCGTGCCTGAAAAACACACCCCGCTACACGCACCAGATGCTGCCGGGCGCCGCCCCCGACTGGGATGCGAACAAGTTCGCCACCGATGCCACGCTGCAGGCCCAAGGCAACCCATGGCCGGGCGTCGATCTGCATGGCCCCGCCATCGATACCGCCCCATTCCCCAGCAACCGGAAACCGCACCCGTACGGCATCACCGAGTTCATTCCGCTGCGCGCAATGAAGGCACCAGAACTCCAGGCGGTGCTCCAGCTGCACGCGCAGCGCGGCGCACGCTTTCTTGCATTCTTCCTGGAGCCGTATGGGCAAGAACAGCGCGGGGAGCCCATGCACAGCGTGTTCTCCTTCGACCCCGGGAACCCGCAGTTCGGCTCGGCGCAGCTGTATGAAGCCATGCGGGAAACGCTGCATTCGCGGCAACCCCGAATACCCGCCCGGCAGACTACCCTCTCGAACGAGTAAGGTACAAGCGGGCACATGCACCTGATCGAACGGATTTCGATCTAGATCGATACCACCTCACATCGTGATGCTTATATTCCGGTTTTTTTCCATCCTGACCATCGACTCCATGAAAAAGATACTGCTCTGGCTCGCCGCCATCGCCTTCTCTCTGGCAGCCCCCATCGCCGCCCATGCTTTTCAGCCCGAAAGCGGCATGTGGATCGTCTCCGACGAACTCGACGGCAAACCCGGCCGCGGTTTCAACCTCGACGTCCAGGGCGATACTTTGGTGCTCTCGTTCTACGGCTACCTGCCGAGCGGTGCCGCGCAGTGGTACCTGACCTCCGGCACGATCAAGGACGACAAGTTCACCGGCAGCCTCGCAACCTACGAAGGCGGCATGGCCTTTGGCGCTGGCAGGCGCCAATCGGCGCATCAGATCGGGAGCGCCGGCCAGGTCAGCATCGCCTTCAAGACCGCCAGTACCGGCACCATCACCCTGCCTGGCGAAGCAGCAAAAAACATCACCCGGTTCAACTTCAACCGTCCGACTCCGCCCGACGCGCCGATCGGCTCCTACACCCTGGCCAAAGTCTTGGTCATGTACACCGACGGCAGCGTGCTGGACTCCACCGCCTTCGGCGACTTCTCGGCCACCGGCACCCTGAACATCAACCGCACCAAATACAACGTGGCCCTGAAGGCCACCCAGCATGGCACCACCCAATCCATCGGCGGCAAGTTCACGATGGTCGACTTTGGAACCCGCTTCCAGATCTTCATCGATTCCTCCTCGGCCACCCTGCAAATCGTCAAACGCGGCGACGACCTGATCATCGCCATGCAAGACGACGACTCCATCGAAATCCAGTATTGGGAACGCGTCACCAGCACGCCCGACATGCTCAAATCCGCGTCCCTGGACGAGGACGACAGCCAAGCCCAGGGCGCGCCGGCCCTGCACGGCCTGCTTGTCAAGCCGCTTCACTGACAGATTTTAGGCAGACAAATTAGCCATAAACCCATATTGGACGGCAGCTTACAGCTATCTTTTTTGATTAAAGATACCCCGGCACCGTCCAATACCGCAGCTGCTGCATCAGCCGGCGGCGCCAGCGCTGCGCCAGCGACAGCGACGGCTGGCGAAACACGCCCACCGTATCGCCCCAGGGCGCGCTGTCCGGATCGGCGTGCGGCTCCCAGTCCGTTTGCACCTGCAGCAGCTCCATGCCCACGTATCTCGCAAGCGCGCGGTATGCGTCGGGATAAAAGCGCCAGCAATCCTGCGGATAGCGGTGCTCCGGCCCGCGCGAGGGCGCCAGCAGAAAGATCAGGCCCCCGGGCTTGAGCACACGCGCCATCTCCATCCAGGTCAGCCAGAAGAACTCCACATGCTCGAACGCCTGGCCCGAGACGATCACGTCCACCGAATGGCTGGCGAACGGCAGGCGGTAAGGCGAACGCAGCACCACGTCCACATTGGGCCCGGCGGCCAGATCCACCCCCGTGTACTTCCACGCCGGATGCAGAAAGAACTGCTTGTAGCTGCCATTCACGTCATAGCTGCCAATGTCGATGATCTCCAGCGGCGTATCCGTGCTGGCCGAGAGATATTGGTGTACCAGCCCCTGCACATGGGCCAGCGAACTTGTATGCATATAGAGAGAATCTTCCTAATCAGCAAAAAAACGCTGCATCTCGCCCCACAGATGCCAGGACGCGGGGCGAGACAGCATAACGCGCTCCAGCCGCTCGAACAGCGCCCTTGTCAGCGCCTCCTCGTCGGCGCCCGGCTCCAGGGTTTCCAGATCCAGCACGCGCCGCCCGGTGCGTAAATCCACGTTCATCAGAACCACCGTCAACCGCAGATTCTGGCGCACCGCCAGGGACGGCAGCACCCGTGGCACACGCACCGGCCGCCCCAGCAGGCTGACCGTGCGCGTCTTGCCCACCTGGTCGGGCGGCACGTCCAGCACCACCAGCACCTGCTCCCGCGCCGCCAACGCGTCGCGCACCCGGGGCAGCCCGCCCTGCGCGTAGATCACCGGCCTGCCGCTGGCACGCCGCACGGTGTCCATCCGGGCCTTGACGTAGCGGCGCAGAAACCACCGCCCCTCAAACGGCGGCCCGTCCGTCGCGGCCACCAGCATGTGGGGATGCAACCCCTGGGCCGCCGCGTGCCGCAGGCACCACAACCCGGCGCCCCAGTGAAACGTGACCAGCAGCCCCGCCCGGCCGGTCTCCTGCCATTGGCCCGACACGTCCACGAACCTGCGCATCCAGCCGTCGGTGCGCCACCGGAACAGATAGTGATCCGCATGGTCGACCAAGGTAATCAGCCGCCGCTCTGCAAGCCAGGCCTGCTCGTCATGGGCCATGCCCATGGCACGCGCCGACACCAGGGCCTGCCGACAAGACGCCCGGTACAGCCAGCCGCACCGGGCCAGCACCTTGAATACGCGAAAGGCCACGGGCCACGGCAGCACGGCCGCCAGTCCGGGCAGCAGCAGCAGTTCCAGCGCATCGCGCGCCTCTTGGCGCACCCTGCGCCAGATTCCAGCCGTCACCGCTCTCCCCAATAGTGGGGCAGCCGCACCAGGCCAGGCGTCAGCTGCGGATTCACGTACCGGAACCGCGCATGCTGGTACCACTCGTCATACACCACCACGCCCGCGGCATCGAACAGATAGGCGCTGAGCACATACTCCCCCGAATGCAATGGCAAATCGGGATAGGTCAGAACGACCTGCCAGTCGCCGTTCGGCAGGCGCTGCGGCCGCGCGCCATCGGCGCGCGTGGAATCCGTTGCAATGCCATGCCCCTGAAACTGCTCCAGCATCACCAGCACCTGGGGCACCTCGTCGGAGCCCTCCAGGCGCGCCGTCACACGCACACGCAGGTTGCGCCCCAGCAGCAGCGGCGGATCGGCGCCATCGGTCTCGTCGATCGACATGGCCACGATGCGCGCGCCCAGCCGCGGCGTGAACGCACCCGCATGGGCGGCAGGCACTTCGATGGGCTGCTCCAGCGCCTCGGCGGATACGTCGCGCGACCGTGCGTAGACCTCGTAGGCGGATACGACCTGCTCCGTAGCCCCCTGCATGGCCAGTTCCCCGTCCCTGAGCCACAGGGTCGAATCGCACAGGCGGCGCACGTGATAGAAACTGTGCGAGCAGAACAGAATCGTGCAGCCGTTCTCGCGGAACGCCATGATGCGCTCCACGCACTTCTTCTGGAAATGCTGGTCACCCACTGCCAGCGCCTCGTCGATGATGAGCACGTCCGGCTGCACCGCCGTCACCAGCGCAAAAGCCAGCCGCACCGTCATGCCCGACGAATACGTCTTCACAGGCCGCTGCAGCGCCTCGCCCAGCTCCGAGAACTCCGCAATGCCCGGCTCCAGCCGCGCCATCTCCTCGTGCCCGATGCCGATCAGGCTGCCGCCAAAGTACAGGTTGTCGCGCCCGCTGAACTCGGGGTGGAACCCCGCGCCCAGTTCCAGGATGGCCGTCACCCGTCCGGCATGCCAGACGCTGCCCGTGCTCGGCTGGATGGTGCCGGTGAGCAGCTTGAGCAAGGTGCTCTTGCCCGCGCCGTTGTCGCCGATCACGCCCAGGCACTGGCCGCGGCGCAATTCGAACGACACGCCATTCAAGGCCCAATGGCTGCGGTGCAGCGCGCGGCGCGTGAACAAGGCGCGAAAGCGCTCGCGCGGCGAAGCGTACAGGCGGTATTCCTTGCCCAGCTCCGCGACGCGCAGCACGACGGGGTCGCCTGCGGGCACAAGCGCCCCTGCAGCATGTGCGCTCATAGCCAATCCACCAGTTGCTCGCGGCTGCGCGCCACCAGCAACGACAACACGCACGCCAGCGCGGCAATCCACGCCAGCAATGCCAGCCACACCGCCGCTGGCGGCCAGGCGCCCTGCAGCAGCAGCGACTGCAGCCCCAGTATCACGGGCGTCATCGGGTTGCACCAGAGCACCCAGCGCCAGGCCACCGGAAACAAGGCCATGGGAAACAATACCGGCGACAGGAAAATGCCGATGGCCAGCACGAACCCCACCGCCTGCACCACGTCGCGCAGCGCGGCGGCCATGATGGCCAGCAGCCAGGCCAGCAGCGCCGTGACCAGCCCCATCAGCGCCAGCAGCGGCACCGCCGCGACCAGCGCCGGGGCGAAACGGTGCAACGGCGCGTAGGCCAGCACCAGCAGCAGCAGCAGCGGGCCGTAGACCAGCGCGCTCGCGGCCACGGTGCGCAGCGGAAACAGCGCTGGCGGCAAGGCATTCTTCTGCAGCAGGCTGCCCGCGTCGAGCATGCTCGACGTACCCCGCCCGACCGCGTCGCAAAACGCCATCCACGGCAGGCTGCCCACGATGAGATAGGTGCCCACGCGGCCCGTGGGCGCGCCCTGCGCCAGGCGCATGCCAAAGACGATGTCGAACACCAGGTAATAGGCGGCCACCGTCAGCAGCGGCTGCACGTAGGCCCAGGCCACGCCCGCCGCCGACCCCTGGTAGCGCGCGTGCACCTCGCGCCACGTGAGCGCCCGCAGCAAGGTGCGCAGGCGCCAGAGCCCGGCCAATTCCTGGAACAGTGCAGTCATACTATACAAATAGTAGCTTACCCCGCTTATCTCATGCGGGTTACAGGTATTTTTTTATTATAAAACCGTGGCGGCGCGGAAGCGGCCAGGCCGCTCCTGCGCCCCAGTGCCAGGCCGGCTCAGCGGGCAGGCTGCTGCAGCAAGGCGTCGATGGCCTCTTCGTGCAGCTGGGCGCCGTCCAGAATGCTGGTCACCTTCTGCGAGCGGCGGCTCTGGAGCAGCTGCGTGCGGCCCTCGCGCACCAGTTCGTCCTTGACCTCGTCAAAGCCGCGCTGGCGCGCCGGGGTGCGCTCGACCAGCTCGATCAGGTGCCAGCCAAACTGCGTCTTCACCGGCTCGCTCACGTCGCCGGGGCTCTTCAGCGCCTTCAGCGCGGCTTCAAACTCCGGCACCATCTTGCCGTCGGGGAAGCTGCCCAGATCGCCGCCCCGCGCGGCCGAACCCTTGTCCTGGGAATGGGCCTTGGCCAGTTCCTCGAAGCTGGCGCCGCCGCGGATCTGCGCCAGCAGCTTCTCCGCCTCGGCCTTCGACGCGTCGGTATCGCCCTCGATCAGGATGTGGCGCGCATGCGTGAGCGCCGGCTGCGCAAAGCGGTCGGGCTGCGCGGCGTAAGTGGTCTTGGCGTAGCTTTCCAGCGCCGCGGCGTCGGGCTCGCTCTCGGTGGTGAACTGCTGCAGCCGGGCGTCGGCCAGCACGCGCTCGTCGGACAGGCGAACCTGCGCGCGCACCGGGTCGGTCGCGGCCAGGCCATTGGCCTGCGCCTCGCGCGCCAGCAGGCGCCGGGTCATCAGGTTGCGCACGATCAGATGCAGCGTCTGGCGGCTGGCCAGCGCCTGGGCGCGCGCCTGCGGCGGGGCGCGCAAAATTTCGGCCTGCACGTCGGCTTCGGTTACCGTGGCATCGCCCACCTGCATCAGCACGGTATCGGGCGCGGCGCTTGCGGCCATGCAGGCAAACATCAGACAGGCGGCCAGGGCGGAACGGGAAATGGTCATGGAAGGATGGAAGTAAACGTAAAAAAAGGCGGGGTTGCCCCCGCCTTTCTGTTGAGGTCTTTCGACCCTTTTGGTTCCAGCCCGGATTACGGACGCGTCGTGCGGTGCGGGAAGGTCATGTTGTAGTTACCCAGAACACCAGGCTTGGCGTTCGAGTTGAAGGCCGACATGAAGGCGCTGCCGATGATGGGCAGACCAGCGCCCGCCAGGCCCGAGGTATTCAGGCGCATCCAGCCTTCTTCCACCTTCGTGCCGTCGATGGCGAGGTTGTAGTTGCGCACCGTGGTTTGCGCGCCCAGCACCTTGGTCGGCTGAGCGTCGTCACCGGTGGAATCCGGGTCGTTGAAAGCCAGCACGCTGGTTTCACCACACATGGAGATGGGTTCATCAGCTGCATCGCCAGGCGACGAGGACGTATCGCCAAGGGCAACCACAGCCGTGCCTTCTTCACGGTTCCAGAAGGTATTGGTGATGTCCTTGACGCAAGCGATCTTCGACCCGTTCAAGGTCATGTTGGTACTGGTGAAATAGTTGGTACCCAGCGTGGTGTACTCGATGCTACCTGCGGTGTAGTCCACGGCAGCCGAGTAACGGCGCGTGGGCATCGAGAACACCCAGTCGGTCGCGCCATTGATGCCGTCCAGAGTCCAGAACTCGTTGTTGATCGAGGTCGTGGCCAGGGCAGTCGTCAGTGCCGTCGCCTGAGCAACAGGGCCTGCAGGCGTAGCACCACCTGCACCCACGTAGGTCGTGGACATATCAGGCAGGTCAAACTGCGCTTGGCCGCTCACCAGATGACCCCTCAGCAGAGGATCGGCCGTGAAGTTGGCAGCAGTCGCACCAGTCAGATCGCCACCAACGTTAGCATCGACCTGCGGGAAGTACACGATCGCAGCTTCGTCAGGGACAGGGGCAGCAGGAGAAGTCACCGCCTCGATAGCGGTGGCAGCGCCACTCCATGCGGTGGCGTTCGGCACATTGATGATGGTCCAGTTGGCCATCAGACCCGTGGTCGGAAGATCCATACCCAGGGCGTTCAAAGCAGCGGTATTGTTGGCCGGCTTGTCCAGATCCGTCCAGACGGTGGTGGCCGCGTAGCTGCCGCATGCCGGCTTGCCAGTGGCATTATGCTTGGTGGCCTTGTACAACTCTTCGGAGGTCGCATTCGTGCGCGGATCGGTAACACCGTCAGCCAGCAACGCCGGGCGGATATCGCCCATGTTGAAAATTTCGATATAACCTTCACGGGTATTCGATTGGTTGACGGCATCAGACCAGCCAGCCTTCGCGAAGCGCGTAGCCTTGAACGATTGGTTCACGTTCGCGGGCTTGGTGCAGCTGTTGTCGCCGGTGACCAGTTCCGCGAAACCGTTGGCACCCTGACGAACCTCAGCCGTCCAGATGTCGCCGGGCGAGAGGAAGACCTGGAAGTCATACAGGTCGTCCGAGTTGGCGGCGCCGCGGAAGCGAATCTTCACTGCCTTGCCGAACTGGTCATCGGTGTTGGTCAGCGAGAGCAGCGTCTTGTTGCCGTTCTGTGCCGAGAAATACGGCACGACCAGCATGTGGCCCGTACCCGTGGTGCTCAATTGCAGGGCAGTGGCAGTACCAGCGGTGTAGTCGGTCACTGCGAACGCGCTGCCCGCAAAGCCAGCGATAGCCGCCGCGATGCCCAAAGCAAGAACATTCTTTTTCATAAATAAAGACTCCAGTTGAGAAGTTGTTTGGCGCAACTAGGTTAGGGGTTGATTACGCCTTTGAATGCTAGCACAGTGGCTGCCGTGCCTCTATATGCGAAAGACAGACAATATGCCGATGTTGGATCAGTACAACAAATATCCCTCGATAAGCACCCTCCGCATGTCACGCCAAATTTTCAGAACCTGCCGCGCCGGCATCAAAGGTTGGCATACAGCCACCACTGCCCATCCTGCAGCACCCACGTTTCGTCAAAATAAGTGGGTACTGTATCGCCTTTTTTCATGCGGGGCATCAAGATTTCCGCGGCAATCTTGATGGTGGCAACGCACTTGCTGGCCGTGGGGCACTGTACGCGCTTGGCCTCGGCAAGAGTCCAATGCGCCGTGCCGCCGTAGCGCCCGGCAAAGGCCTTTTCAGTGACCACGGCGCGCACGCCGGGCGCCAGGTAGCCGTAGGCGGTGGCGAAGTCGGCCTTGAGCATGGCGGCCCAGCGCGCGTTGGCGCGCGCCAGCACGATCTCTTCGGGCGTTTTCGGGGTGGGGGCAAGCGCCGCGCAGCCCGCCAGCCAGGCGGCAAGCAGCGTGGCCGCGCATGCGGCGAATGGCTTTTTGGCAAGAGTCATGGTTGCTGTTTTCCTTCAAGAGCGGGGGCGGAACGCGGGTGTGCGTTCTCGAATTCCTCAAGAGCATGCAAACGCTCGCGCAGTTCCCGGCCGACTTCGCGGATTTCAGGGTCGGAACGCACCACCCTGGGGGTAAGGACGACGAGCAGCTCGGTGCGCGCGCTGCTGGTGGTGGCGGCGCCGAACAAGGCGCCGACCACCGGGATTTCGCTCAGCAGGGGCACGCCCGACTTGCCGGTGGAGGTGTTGTCCTTGATCAGCCCCCCCAGCACGATGGCCTGGCCCGAGCGCACGGCCACGCGGGAGTTGATCTGGCGCTGCAGAAAGGCGCGCTGGCCCGTGACCAGGTCCTCATCCCCCACGTCGGTGACGGACTGGCTGATGTTCATGGTGACCAGATCGCCCGAGTTCACCGAAGGCTGCACCTGCAGCTGCACGCCGGTGTCCTTGTATTGGTAAGTGGTGGTGGTCTGGTTGCCCACGGTGTTGAGGTTGGTGGTTTCCCCCGTGCGTATGGGCTGCTGCGTACCCACGGACATGGTGGCCACCTGGTTATCCAGCACCATGATGGAGGGGCTGGAGATGACCTTGATGAGCGATTTGGCGGCCAGCGCGTTGAGCGTGGCGCGCACCGTACCCAGCGAATTGGTCAGCGTGTAGGAAAAGCCCCCCGTGGCCGCTTTGGGCAGCTGGCCCACCACGCCCGAGCCGAGCAGGCCATGGCGGGCGCTGTCGTTGAAGGCCCATTGCAGGCCGTATTTGAGGTCGTCGCCCAGGGTGACTTCGATGATGCTGGCTTCGATCAGCACCTGGGTCGGCGGCAGGTCGAGGCGCTTGAGCGCGGCCTCGATCTTTTCGAATTCGCCGCGCGTGGACCAGACGAGGATGGCGTTGTTCGCGTCGTCGGCCATGACGCGCACGCTGCCGAGCTGGGCCACCGCCGGCTGCGCGGCCTGCGTGTTGGTGTTCAGGCGGTTTTGCGCCGTCAGGGCCGTGCTGCCGCCAAAGCCGCCGCCAAAACCACCGCCAAAACCGTTGCTGATGCCGCTGCCCATGCCGGTGCCAAAGGTTTGGCCGGTGCTGCCAAAGCCGCGCTGGCCTACCGTCGCGGCGCTGGTGCTGCCCAGGCCCGGCGCCACCGCGCTTTGCGCCGCACCGGCGGGCGCGCTGCCGCCAAAGATGCCGCTGAGCACGGTGGCCAGGTGCTGCGCGTCGCCGTTTTGCACGCGGTAGATGTTGAGCTGCGGTTCGGCGGAGTTGTCGCCGGGCTGGTCGAGCTTTTCTATCCAGCGGCGGGCAATGTCCAGGTATTCGGCCCTGGGCGTGACGACGAGGATGCTGTTCAAGCGCTCGATGGGCATGACGCGCATGGCGCCAAAGACGGGGTTCGCGGCCCCCAGCATCGCGGGCGCCTGCGCGCCGGATGCCGTGCCCGCGCCTGCGGCGGCGGATGCCGGCGCGGCCGCGGCCGCGGCTGCCGCGGCGCGCCCGCCACCGGCGGAGGCTGCTGCTGCGGCGGGCGTGCCGCTGACGAGGCTCAGCGCGGCCTCGACCTCCTTGATGGTTGCGTGCTTGAGCGGAAACAGCCCGACGGACATGCCCTTGAGCAGGTCGACGTCGAAGGTGCGCACGACTTCGAGCCAGCCTTCGGCCTGGTTGCGCGTACCGGTCATGACGAGCAGGTTGCGCAGGCCGTCCACCCGCACGATGGCATCGGTCGGGGCCATGGGGCGCAGGATGGTGGCCATTTCCTGCGCGCCGATGTAGCGCAGCGGAATGACGACGGCGCCGTAGCCCGGGGGCAGCGTCTTGCCATCGGCCAGGCGCAGGTTGGCGGCAACGTCGCGCAGCGCTTCGGGTTTGCCGATGTGGTAGACGCCGCGCGCATCGCGCGCCATGGCCAGGCCGTTGGCCTGCAGCGCGCCTTCCAGCAGCGCCAGCGCGTCGTCGGGCGAGACGGGGCCGCGTGTGGCAAGCGTGACCGTGCCGGTCAGCGGCTGGTGCAGCACGTAGTCGGTCTTGAGCACCTCGCGCATGAAGACGTGAATGACGTCGACGATAGGGGCGTCCTCGAAGCGGTAGCTGCTGGCTGCGCCTTTGGGCAGCGGCGGCACCTTGGGCGCGGCGATGACATGGTCGTCGCCGCGCAGCAGGCGCGGTTCGCTGGCATCGGGAACGTCGGGGGTTGCGTCGGCCGTGCCGGATGCGCTGGCGGCCGCAGCCGTGGCTGCCGGCTGCGGTTGCGGCTGCGCGGGCTGTGCTGGGGCGGCGGATTGCGCGGCAGGCACGGCACCGTCGGCAGCGTCGGCGCCTTGTTGCGGCACCTGGGCACAGGATGCCAGCACCAGCGCGCAGCCGGCCAGAACAGGGCGAACGGCGAAAGATCTGAGGGTCATGGGATTTCAGCGTTTGCGCGCAGCCGGGGCAGGCCGTGCGGGACGGGCGCCGGCCGCTGCGGCGGCGGGGCGGGAAATGGCGAGTTCGAGCACGCGGCTCTTGCCCGCGCGCATCAGTGTGGCACGGCGGTCCTGCACGGAGTCCAGCGTCCAGCCGCCGATCTGCTCCTTGAGCGCGACACGCTGCACCGCCGCGCCGTTGCGCACCAGCGCACCCGCACGGCCATCGGTGGTGGTGTACAGGCCGATCAGGCGCACGTCCTTGAGGGTGTCGGCCACGGGGGGCTCGTCCGGTGCAGCCTTGGGCGGCGGCGGGCGGCGCGTGGGAGAAAAAAGCGGGCGGTCGAGCGTGGCGACGAAGGCACGGGTATCCATGGCGGCCACGGGCGGCAGATCGTTGGCCGCCGCGCCGAATTCAGGCGCGATGGCCGCGGGCGGCTGCCAGGCCAGCGCACGCGGCGCCCCGCTGTGGTGATCGAGCCACAGCCATGCAAGCGCCGCAATGAGTAGCGCGTCGAGCACGAGGAACAGACGCAGGCCAGGGTTTTTCATGATGCCTTGGCGTGCAGCACGGAGAGGTTGAATTGCACGACGAGGCGAGGGGTATCGTCGCCACGGCGCGGGCCCGCCATTTGTACGGCCATGCCGTCGATGAGCACCACCGGGGTAAGGCCGGGCAATACGGCAAGCGCGCTTTGCAGGTGCAGCAGTTCGCCTTCGACGCGCAGCACCAGCGGGATGCGGTCGAAGCCTTGCGCCTTCTGCCCGGGCAGCACCTGCGTGCTGGCTACCGTCAGGCCCGCCTGGGTGAAGACCGCGCGCACGCGCTGCATGGCGTCGTTGCCGGCCTGGATCGGATCGGTGTCGGCGGAATAGACGTATTGGCCCAATCGCTTGCGCGAGGCCGCGAGGCGCTGGGTCAATTCAGGCGCCTTTTCCTGCAAGCCGGCCAGGCGCGCGTAGCGCGGCGCCAGGGTTTGCAATTGCTCGTTCGCCCATTGGTGCTTGCGCCAGACGTAGTTGCCGCCGGCAAGCAGGGGAAGCACGATGACCGCGAGAGTGAGCGCGATGAGCAATGCGTCGCGGCGCGTGAAGGCGTTCATTGCGCCCCTCCCGGCGTGGCAGGCTGTGCAGCCGGGGGAGGGGCCTGCTGGAGCGTCAGCTCGATCTGGAAGACTTCCTTGCCCGTGCCGGTGCGCGTGGCCGCCGTGGGCGCGCGCACGTCCTTGAAACCGGGTTGGCTGCTCAATTTTTGCAGCAGCGCCGCAGTGTCGGGCGTTTGCCCGGTGAGCACGATGCGGCTGCCTTCGATCTGCAGCCGCTGGAGCATGGTGTCGTCGGGCAGCAGCTGGGTCAGCATTTGCAGGGTATGCAGGGGGTCGGCGCGTTCCCCGATGATCTGGCGCAGCGACTGGATTTGCTCCTCGGTCACGAGCAGCGCCTCGCGTTCGGCAACGGCAGGACGGGTTTTTTCGGCCAGCTGCGTCCAGGCAGCGACCGCACCCAGCGCCCGCTGGCGCAGCTGCAAAGTCGGCGTGAGCGCCAGCGCCAGCGCCAGCACGCATGCCACTGCGGCAAGCAGGGCGCATTGCCAGATGCCACGCCGCTGCGCCTGCTGGCGGCGCGCTTCGCCAAAGCCGTGCAGGACGATGGCGCGGGCCGCGTCTGCGCCCGTGCGTACCCAGACTTCGGGCATTTGCGGCGCATCGGGCAGTACGCCGGCAACATGTGCCGCGATGGCGCGGCGCGAAGCCAGCACCAGTTCGGCGCGCGAAGCCGCGGGGGTATCCTCCAACCCGGCAAAAGACCAGGCGAGGTCATCTGCGGTAAAGGGGCTCAGGGCGCGCGCCTGCAATGCGAGCGCCGCGCGGCGCTGCTGCGGCGCCAGGTGCGGCAGCGTGAGTTCGCGGCGCAGCACCAGCGCCTCGGGCAGCTCGACGGCGACAAAGGGCGTGGCATCGCGCGCTGCGGCGTCGCGCTGCCGGCGAAACCATCCGCCGCCCGCCGCCTGCCACAGGCCGCGTGCGCCGCCGTCCTCGTGCACGATGACGGCGGGCCTGGGCGCCAGCCAGGCGAACGCCGGCAGGCGCAGCAGCTTGCCCCAGGCCTGTTGCATGTCCTGCCACAGAGCTGGCAATTGCAGGCCAAACAGCCTGAGATCGGAGGTAGCGATGGACATGGCAGCGTTACGGTGAGGAATCCGGCGCGGGATCGGCGAAGGAGCGTGCGTAAAAAACCCGCCATGGTAAACCATCGAGACGCTGGCTTGTGAGTGCGTAGCGCCGCACGACGCGTATGTGCGCCCCGTCGGACAGGGGCACCAGCGCCTGCAGTTCCAGCAGGCGCGAAGCGGCTGTGCTGAGCCAGGCGGTATTCATGGCCTGCGTGTTGGCAGTGGCGCCTGCGGTATCGCGCGCGTCCGCATATTGCGCTGCGGCGGCGTCATTGCCGCCGGCAAGCACACGCAGCACGGCGGGAGGCGCGGCCAGCGGGTTGACGCCGCCCGAGCCCGCCGGCAGATCGGCTGTGAGCAGCGGGGCGACCTGGGCGTACAGTGGATAGTCGATGCCCGGTACGCGCAGCAGGTCTTCGACCGCTTCGAAGCCCGGGGGCATGCCGCTGCCGCCCGGCGTGGTGCGCTCGCGCAGCACGGCCTGCGCGAGTGCGTTCGCCTGGTCCAGGGGCAGGCCGGCGGCGGTCTGGAACATTTGCGCGAGCAGCTCGGGCGGCGCCGCATTGAGGTTGATATACCCGTTGAGCGGCATGGCCTGTACCGCGATAGATTCATCCATCCAGGCGACGTCCGTGCGGATCAACCGATCGACCGGCTTGTTTTCGGCAAGCAGCGATTGCAGCACGAGCTGCATGGCCGACTCTGCGGCGGCCGAGGCCTGCGCGTCATCGCGCAACTGCGCGCCCAGGCGGGATTCGGTACGCACCGACTGCAGCAGCCCGGCAACGGTGATGGACAAGGCCGCCACCAGCCACAGCACGGCGACGAGCGCCAGTCCATTGGAACGCCGCATCAGCCGCCTCCCGCTGAAGTGACGTCGCCCGATTGGTGCGGGTCGGAGCGCGGCAGGCTCCACACGGGAAATTCCATGGTTTGCAGCAGCTTGCCTGCTTCCCCCGTGACGACCAGGGCGAGCGCCGCGGGCAAATCGTCCACGGGGCTCCAGGATTCGCTCCAGGCAAGCGATTCATCGGGCTGGCGCGCGTCGCGGTAACGCAGCGCGAGGCCTTGCGCGCCCGGCACGAGCACTTGTACAAAGGCTTGCTCCCAATCGGGAAACTGCGACTGATCGAACCATGGCAGGTAGCGCAGCACCAGGGCGCTGCCCTGCTCCTGCGGTTCGATGGCGAGCCGGAAGAACGTGCGCCCGCCGGCTCCGTAGCGCGCGGGCATGACGCCAACCCAGGCGACGTGGTCGGGCGCGCCTTCGAATAGCGGGCCGCTGCGTTCGGGGCTGGTGACGCGCCGCGCCGAGACGCGGGCGAGTACGCCGCGCAGAAAATTGCCGGTGATGCGCTTGTCGTCGAGACGTTCGAAATGCGCGCTGGCACGCTCGCTGCCCTGGGCAACGCTGCGCAAGGCCGAAACAATGGCAAGCATGATGAGCGAGAGCAGGACGATCACGACCAGCATTTCGACCAATGTGAAGCCGCGGACGACGCGCGATGGTGGGCGAGCGGCCATCATTGTGTGCGCGGTGTGATGGTGCCCAGTTGCGGTTTGAGCGTGGTCAGCTGCATCTGCATGTCGCGCCCGTCTTCGCTCCAGGCAACGGTGGCCTGCACCTCGTGCAGCGGCGGCACGTTCGGGCCGCTGATGCCGCTGGCATAGGGCGCGCTGCGCAGCGACCAGTGCAATTCCTGCGATTGGCCGTCCTGCACCAGCCCCCGCTCGGGAACGCCGTCCACCCCCGCAAGCACCGACTGCAGCAGCGAGAGCGCACGCTGCTGCGCCTCGATGTGCCCGACGTTGCGCACCGCGCCGCCGGTGGCGCGATAGAGCGCACCGAGCGCCAACGCCATGATGGCAAAGGCCACCAGGATTTCCAGCAGGGAAAAACCGCGCTGGGCGGCGCGCGGCATGCTCATGGCGCCAGGGCCTGCTGCTCGACCCGGCCCGAAAACCAGTCCACCCGCAGGCGCACGCCGGTACCGGAAGGGCGGACGATATCGATGCTGCCGCCGGTAGCGGCGCCCGAGGGCAGGAAGCGGATATCGAGGCGTTGATCGGCCGCCTCCGTATCGGCCACCGTGGCATGCACTGTCAATGTTTCAGGGATAGGCGTCTGCGCCTTGCCGCGCAACCCGTAGCGGCGCTCGTGCAGATTCAGCTCGAAAAGCGTGTCGTGCCCGGTCAGGGTGGCCTGCTGGCGCGCGGTGCGCAGCAGGGCGACCATGCTGCGGACGGTTTCGCGGTAGTGCAGCGAGTCCTGCATCTTCTCGTAAGCAGCGGGCGCCACGGCGGTGATCAGCGCCATGATGGCGAAGACCACCAGCAGTTCAATCAGCGTGAAGCCTCGGGCTGCGCGACGCATGGTGCTGTTGCTTTGCGGGAGCAGCCGGGGCTGCCCCCACGGGGAGCGCATGGCTCAAGGGGTGTTGCGGATGTCGGCGTCCTCGCCTTCGCCCCCCTGGGCGCCGTCGGCGCCCAGCGAGATGATTTCGAGCTTGCCGCCGTTGTTGGTGTAGTGGTACGGGTGGCTCCAGGGGTCGGTCGGCACGCCGCCCTTCAGGTAGGGGCCGTTCCAGCCGTTGGCGTTGCCGGGTTTCGTGACCAGGGCGTCCAGCCCTTCCTCGGTGCTGGGGTAGCGGCCCACGTCGAGCTTGTAGAGTTCGAGCGACTTGTCCAGGTCGGCAATCTGCACGGCGGCCGTCTTGGATTTGGCGCCGCCCAGCTGGTTGAGCACGCGCGGGCCGACCAGGCCGGCCAGCAGCGTCAGAATGGCCAGCACCACCAGCAGTTCGATCAGCGTGAAACCGCGCACGCGGCGGCGAGAGTGAATACTCACCATGGAGGCAACCTTCCTGGGTAAACGAAAATTATACGGCGAGGTCATTGATGGACAGGATTCCCAACAGGATGGAGACGATGATGGCCGCGATGAGCACGCCCAGCACCAGGATGAGCACGGGTTCGACCAGGGTCAGCAAGCGCTTGATGCCGGTTTCCACCTCGCGGTTGAGGATGTTGGACAGCTCCAGCATCATCGCGCCTATGCGCCCGGTTTCCTCGCCCACTCGGATCAGGTTGATGGCCAAAGGTTCAAAGATGCCGGTGGCGCCGACGGCCTGCACCATCTTGCCGCCTTCTTTGACGATGGGTGCGACCTTGGCCAGCGCCTGGCGCAGCACGGTGTTGCCCACGGTGTCGGTGGCGATGTGCAGCGCCGTGAGCATGGGCACGCCGTTGCCCAGCAGCGTGCCCAGCGAGCGGGCGAACAGCGTGAGCTGGTATTTGAGCGCCAGCCGCCCGACGAGCGGCAGGCGCAGCAGGCGCGACTGCCACCAGTGGCGCCCGGCGGGCGAGCGCAGCCAGCGCAGCAGCAGCGCGCCGCCGGCAAAGGCGAGCACCGCCATGACCAGGCCGTACTGCTTGAAGGCATGGCCCATTTCCATCACGATGCGCGTGGGCAGGGGCAGCGCGTCGCCCATGTCGGTGAACAGCTTCTCGAACTGCGGCACGACGAAGCCGAGCATGGCGACGAGCGAGAGCACGGCCACGCCCAGCAGGATGGCGGGGTAGATGGTGGCGGAGATGACGCTTTCGCGCAGCGCGCGCTGGCGCTCCATGTGCTCGACCAGGCGGTCGAGCACGGCGGACATCTGGCCGCTGACCTCGCCCGAGCGCACCATGTTGATGTAGAAGTCGCCAAACAGCTCGCGGTGCGCGGCCAGCGCGCGCGACAGCGGCGTGCCGCCCTTGACGGCGTCGAGCACGCCGCGCACCAGCGCGCCCACGCTGGGCTTGTGCGTCATGTCGATGAGCACGCGCAGCGCGTTGTCCAGCGCCAGGCCGGCGCGCAGCATGATGGCCAGCTCGGTGGTCAGCGCAAGCACGTCGGCGACGTTGACCGGCCCGCGCGCGGCGCGCGCCTTGCGCCCGGACGCCAGCGCGAGGCCCGGCCCCGGGGCGGCGGCAGTGGCCATGTCGCCAGCGCTTGCCGCGTCCTGCAGGCGCAGCGGCGTCAGCCCCTGGGCGCGCAGCTGGCGCAGCGCGGCGGCTTCGCTGGCGGCGTTCAGTTGCCCTTGCTCGACCTTGCCTGCCGCCGTGGCGGCGCGCCAGACGTAATCAGGCATCGGCTTGATCCTGGGTGACGCGCGCCAGTTCGTCGAGCGTGGTGACGCCGGCGGCGACCTTGCGCAGGCCGTCTTCGAACAGGCTGAGCATGCCGCCCTGCGCGGCCAGTGCGTGCAGCGCGCTGGCGTCGCGCCCTTCGATGATGGCGCGGCGCATGGGCTCGTCGAGCAGGAACAGCTCGTGGATGCCGGTGCGCCCCCGATAGCCCGACTGGCGGCACTGCGCGCAGCCCACGGCGCGGTAGATCGGCTGGCCGGGCGGGCAGAAGCGCCCCAGGCCGGTACTGGCGAGCAGTTCGGCGCCGGGCTGGTAGGACTCCTTGCAATGGCTGCACAGGGTGCGCACCAGGCGCTGGGCCAGCACGCCGTTGACCGACGAGGTGATGAGGTAGCTCTCCACCCCCATGTCCTGCATGCGGGTGATGGCGCCGGCGGCGGTGTTGGTGTGCAGCGTGGAGAGCACCAGGTGGCCGGTGAGTGCCGACTGGACGGCGATCTGCGCGGTTTCGCCGTCGCGCATTTCGCCGATCATGATGATGTCCGGGTCCTGGCGCAGGATGGAGCGCAGGGCGTTGGCGAAGGTCAGGTTGATCTGCGGGTGTACCTGGATCTGGTTGATGCCTTCGAGCTGGTATTCGACCGGGTCCTCGACGGTGATGATCTTGTTGGCCTGCGCGTCGATCTTGGACAGCGCCGCGTACAGCGTGGTGGTCTTGCCCGAGCCGGTGGGGCCGGTCACCAGCAGGATGCCGTGCGGGCGCGCCAGCAGCGTGTTGAAGCGCGCCAGCGTGTCGGGCGCGAAGCCCATGGTGTCGAGGTTCAGGCGCACGCTGGCGCGGTCGAGCACGCGCATGACCACGCTCTCGCCGTGCACGGTGGGCACGGTGGAGACGCGCAGATCCAGCTCGCGGCCCTTGACGCGCGTCTTGATGCGTCCGTCCTGCGGCAGGCGGCGCTCTGCGATGTCCAGGTGCGCCAGCAGCTTGACGCGCGAGCCGACGGCCGCCGACAGGCGCGGGGGCACGATGTCGCCGGTGTGGATCACGCCGTCGACGCGGTAGCGCACGTGCAGGCCGTCGTCGAACGGCTCCAGGTGGATGTCGGAGGCGCGCAGGTCGGTGACGCGGCCGATGATGGTGTTGACCAGGCGGATGACGGGGGCCTCGCTGGCCAGGTCTTTCAGGTGCTCGACGAAGTCGCCGCCGTCCAGGCCGTCGCCGAACAGGTTGTCGTCGGACTCGTCGGCGGCCTCCTGCACCGGCTCGGCCAGGGCTTTTTCGATGGCGCTGGGCAGCGCCAGGTGCGGCCGGATCGCCCGGCCCGTGGCCAGGCGCAGCGCCTTCACGACAAAAGCGTCCTGCGGCGCGGCCATGGCCACGTGCAGTTCGTCGCCGTGCAGGGCCAGCGGCAGCACGCCGTGCGCCTGCAGGAATTCGGGCAGCAGGCCCTCTACCTCGGGGGGGGCGCTGGGAAAATCATCTGCCGCCACAAGGGGTACGCCCAGTTGGCCGGACAGCACCTGCGCCACGTCGGTCTCGGATACCAGCCCGAGACGCACCAGCACGACACCGAGCATGCCGCCCATTTCATGCTGGGCCGCAAGCGCGCGCTCCAGGTCGCGCGCGCCGAGCTTGCCTGCCTGCACGAGCAACTCACCCAGCCGCGCGGGCACCGCAGCGGCGCCTTCGACCCATGCGAGATCAGAAGTATCGGACTGGGACGGAATAGACATGGTTGGCGGCGGCTTGCCCATGGCAAGACAGGCAAAGCCTGGGAGTGTACTGTGAACGCCTGGGCGTTCAGCCGAACGCCTCGGCCGCCGCCAGCGCCACGCCCTGGGCGTCCTTGGCCGAGAGCACCGGCGCGCCCTCGCAAGGCCAGGCAATGGCCAGCTGCGGGTCGTTCCAGGCAATGCAGCGCTCGAACTGCGGCGCGTAGTAGTCGGTGGTCTTGTACAGGAAGTCCGCGCTCTCGCTGAGCACCACGAAGCCATGGGCGAAGCCGGGCGGCACCCAGAGCTGGTGCTGGTTGTCCTCGGAGAGTTCCGCCCCGACCCACCGGCCGAAGGTCGGCGAGCTTTTGCGGATGTCCACGGCCACGTCCCACACGCGCCCGCGCGCCACGCGCACCAGCTTGCCCTGGGGCTGCTGGATCTGGTAGTGCAGGCCGCGCAGCACGCCGCGGCTGCTGCGGCTGTGGTTGTCCTGCACGAACTGGTGGTTAGTTCCGGTGGCCTCGTTGAAGGCCTTCTGGTTGAAGCTTTCGAAGAAGAAGCCGCGCGCATCGCCGAAGACCTTGGGTTCGATCAGCACGACGTCGGGAATGGCCAGAGGAGTGGCGCGCATCAATACACCTTGGTCGTGAGCAGTTGCAGCAGATACTGGCCGTAGCGGTTCTTGGCCAGCGGCTGGGCAAGCCGTTCGAGCTGCGCCGTGTCGATCCAGCGGCTGCGCCAGGCGATTTCCTCGGGGCAGGCGACTTTCAGGCCCTGGCGGTTTTCCAGCGTGGCGATGAACTGGCTGGCTTCGAGCAGGCTCTCGTGCGTGCCGGTATCGAGCCAGGCGTAGCCCCGGCCCATGGTTTTCACGGTCAGCCCGCCCTGCTCCAGATACGCCTGGTTGACGCTGGTGATCTCCAGCTCGCCGCGGGCGCTGGGCTTGACGGCCTTGGCGATATCGACCACCTGGCTGTCGTAGAAGTACAGGCCGGTGACGGCGTAGTTCGATTGCGGCGCCTTGGGTTTTTCCTCGATGCTGACGGCTTTACCTTGGCCGTCGAACGCGACCACGCCGTAGCGCTCGGGGTCGTGCACGTGGTAGGCGAACACGGTGGCGCCGCTGGCCTGGGCGTTGGCCGACTGCAGCAGGGGCTGGAAGTCGTGGCCGTAGAAGATGTTGTCGCCCAGCACCAGGGCGCTGGGGCTGCCCGCCAGGAATGGCTCGCCGATCAGGAAGGCCTGCGCCAGCCCGTCCGGGCTGGGCTGCACGGCGTATTGCAGGTTCAGGCCCCACTGGCTGCCGTCGCCCAGCAGCTGCGCGAAGCGCGGCGTGTCCTGCGGTGTGCTGATGACGAGGATGTCGCGTATGCCCGCCAGCATCAGCGTGCTGAGCGGGTAGTAGATCATGGGCTTGTCGTACACCGGCAGCAGTTGCTTGCTGATGGCCAGCGTGGCCGGATGCAGGCGCGTGCCGGAGCCGCCGGCGAGGATGATGCCTTTGCGTTGCTGTGTCATGGGGCTTTAGAGGATTTCGGTCAACATGCGCGCCACGCCCTGCTGCCAGTGCGGCAACTGCAAGCCAAAGGTGGATTGGAGCTTGTGCGTATCAAGGCGCGAATTGTGTGGCCGCCGGGCCGGCGTGGGAAAGGCGCTGGTCGGCACCGGGATGATTTCGATTGCTTTCATCTTGATAGCTGGTTGCGCTTTGCTGGCATGGCTTATGACGTATTTTGCATAGGAATGCCAAGTCGTCTCGCCGCCGGCCACGCAGTGGTACAGGCCGCCGTCCTCGGGCCGGCGCTGCAGGTGGCGGATGGCGTGCGCCGTCACGTCGGCCAGCAGTTCGGCGCTGGTGGGGGCGCCCCACTGGTCGTCGATCACCGTGAGGCGTTCGCGCTCCTGCGCCAGGCGCAGCATGGTCTTGGCGAAGTTGCCGCCGCGCGCGGCGTAGACCCAGCTGGTGCGCAGGATGAGGTGCCGGCAGCCCGATTGGGCAATCAATTGCTCGCCCTCCCACTTGGTGGCGCCGTAGACGGACAGCGGCGCGGGTGCATCGGCCTCCGTCCAGGGGCGGGCGCCGCTGCCGTCGAATACGTAGTCGGTGCTGTAGTGCACGAGCCAGGCGCCCTGCCTGGCGGCTTCCTCGGCCAGCACGCCGGGGGTGGTGGCGTTGAGCAGGCGGGCCAATTCCGGTTCGCTTTCGGCCTTGTCGACGGCGGTGTGGGCGGCGGCGTTGACGATCACGTCGGGCCGCAGCGCCCGCACCGCGGCGCGCACGCCCTCGGGGTTGCTGAAGTCGCCGCAGTGGTCCCGGCTGTCGAAGTCCAGCGCCGTTACCACGCCCAGCACGGCCAGGCTGCGCTGCAGTTCCCAGCCGACCTGGCCGCCCTTGCCCAGGAGCAGGATGTTCATGCGGCGGCGCCTTCGTACTGCCGCGCCACCCAGTCGCGGTAGGCGCCGGACTGCACGTTGGCCACCCAGGCGGGGTTGTCCAGGTACCACTGCACGGTCTTGCGGATGCCGGTGTCGAAGGTTTCCGCCGGTTTCCAGCCCAGTTCGCGCTCGATCTTGCGCGCGTCGATGGCGTAGCGGCGGTCGTGGCCCGGGCGATCCCGCACGTAGGTGATCTGCTGCGCGTAGCTGGCGCCGTCGGCGCGCAGGCGCAGTTCGTCCAGCAGCGCGCAGATGGTCTTGACGATGTCGATGTTGGTTTTTTCGTTCCAGCCGCCGACGTTGTAGGTCTGGCCCGGCCGGCCGGCTTCGAGCACGCGCCGGATGGCGCTGCAGTGGTCGCGCACATACAGCCAGTCGCGGATCTGCAGGCCGTCGCCGTACACCGGCAGGCTCTTGCCGGCCAGGGCGTTGACGATCATCAGCGGGATGAGTTTCTCGGGGAAGTGCAGCGGGCCGTAGTTGTTGCTGCAGTTGGTCGTCAGCACCGGCAGGCCGTAGGTATGGTGCCAGGCGCGCACCAGGTGGTCGCTGGCGGCCTTGCTGGCGGAGTACGGGCTGTTGGGTTCGACCCTGTGGTTTTCGGTAAAGGCGGCGTCGCCCGGCGCCAGCGTGCCGTAGACCTCGTCGGTGCTCACGTGCAGAAAGCGGAATTCTTCTTTTTTGATAGCTGGCAGCGCGCTCCAGTATTGCCTTGCAGCGTCCAAAAGCCTGAAGGTTCCGACCACGTTGGTCTGGATGAAATCCTCGGGGCCGTGGATGGAGCGATCCACATGCGATTCGGCCGCGAAGTTGACGATGGCGCGCGGCTTGTGCTCTGCCAGCAGGCGGTCGAGCAGGGCGTGATCGCCGATGTCGCCCTGCACGAAGACGTGGCGCGCGTCGCCCTGCAGGCTGTCGAGGTTGTGCAGGTTGCCCGCGTAGGTGAGCTTGTCCAGGTTGAGCACGGGCTCGCCGCTGCCAGCGAGCCAGTCGAGCACGAAGTTGGCGCCGATGAAGCCGGCGCCGCCGGTGACGAGGATCATGGGAAATCTTTCGCGTACGGTTGCCGCCAGGGGCAAAGCTTGCGATTATCCCACCCGGGGCCGCGCACAGCCTGTAGCAAAACCTTGCGGACGGCAACCGCACCACCCCGGCACAAGGAGGCCCGATGAGCACACGCAAACCCCAAGACGACGGCCCGCAGGCCGGCCACGACCTGCCGCACATGGCGCGCGAGTCGGCGCAGCAGATCTGGCTGGCCGGCCTGGGCGCGTTCGCCAAGGCGCAGGAAGAAGGCGGCAAGGTCTTCAAGGCGCTGGTGCAGGAAGGCATGGCCCTGCAGCGCAACGCCCACAGCGCCGCGGGCCAGCAGCTCAACGAGGCCGCGCAGCGCATGGGCGACATGGCGGCGGACATGGGCGCGCGCGCCACCGGCCAGTGGGACAGGCTGGAGGGCATCTTCGAGGAGCGCGTGGCGCGCGCGCTGCAGCGCATGGGCATGCCCAGCGCCGCCCAGGTGCAGGCGCTGGAGGCGCGCATCGCGGCGCTGGAGCAGGCCCTGCAGGCACAGCCCGGCAGCGGCCCCGCAGCCACGGCGCGGCGCAAGCGCAGCAGTGGCAACAGCAGCAGCGACTGAACGCGGCGGCGCACGCCCCATGGCACGCAAGCCCCCACGGCGCACCGCCGAGCGCATCCTGGAGGCGAGCCTGGCGCTGTTCAACCGCTTTGGCGAACCCAACGTGGCGCTGGGCGCGATCGCGGCCGAGCTGGGCATCAGCGCCGGCAACCTGCACTACCACTTTCCGGCCAAGGAAGGCCTGGTCAACGCCTTGTACGCACGCTACGAGGCCGAGCTGGGCCGCATCCTGATCGCCAGCGACGCGGTGCGCGACGTGGAGCAGGCCTGGTTCTTTCTGCACGCGCTGTTCGAGCAGGTCTGGCAGTACCGCTTTCTGTACCGCGACCTGAACCATCTGCTGACGCACAGCCGCACGCTGGAGCAGCACCTGCCCGCGCTGATGGCGGCCAAGGCCGGCGCGCTGCGGCGCATGCTGGGCGCGCTGCAGGCCGGCGGCGGCGTGGCGGAGCAGGACGCGGACACGCTCGACACGCTGGCGACCCACATGGCGCTGCTGCTGAGCTACTGGCTGAGCTACGAGTACGTGCTCGATCCGCGCCACGCACTGGAGCCCGGCAACGCCCAGGCGGCGCTGCTGCGCGGCGCGCGGCACACGCTGGGCCTGCTCATGCCCTACCTGCACGAGCGCGAACGCAGCCACCTGGCGCAGCTGGCGCGCGCCTACGGCGCTGCGTGAACCGGCGCGAACCGGCGCGCGGCGATCTCCAGCAGGCCGTCGAAGATCAGGTTCTCCACCAGGTCGAAGGGGCGCGTCATGCTGGGCGCCATCTTCCAGCCCGCGCCGCCGGTCATGACGCAGGCCGGCGCCTGGCCGCAGTGCGCCAGCAGGTGCTGGTACATGCGCTCCACCGCGCCGGCGATGGCGTAGGTGCCGCCGCTGGTCAGCGCGTCGCTGGTGTTGGCGGGAAAGGGCCGCACCTCGCCCGTGGGCACGTGCAGGCCGGCGGTGCCCGATTCGAGCGCGCGCAGCATGATGCCGTGGCCCGGCAGGATCAGGCCGCCCAGAAAGCGCCCCTGCGTGTCCAGCGCCTCCACCGTGACGGCCGTGCCCACCATCACCACCACCAGCGGGCGCGCCGGCCCCTGCGCCAGCATGCGGTGGCGCGCGCCTATCATGGCCACCCAGCGGTCCGCGCCCAGGCGCGTGGGGTGGTCGTAGCCGTTGACCACGCCGGCTTCCTCGGCGCTGGAGACGACCCACTGCGCGGGCACGTCCCACAGCTCCTCCATCTGCTCGGCCACGCGGCGCTTGACGGCGTCGGCCGCGACCACGCAGCCCAGCATGTGGGTGGGCGCGGGCAGCTGCGCCCAGACGCCCTCGGCCAGGCGGTCGATGTGGTCGAGGAATTCCACGCCCTGCGCCAGCACTGCGGCGCCGGGCTGAGCGGCGTCGAACAACGCCCACTTCAGGCGGGTGTTGCCTACGTCTATGGCCAGAAAAGTCATGGCGCGGATTATTACGAGTTTTCCCGGCTGCGCTGTCGCAATCGGGTCGGGCACGCAAGAATTGTCAAGAATGGTGTCTGCCGCGCGCGCACGGCGCAACAGGCGCGGCGCATGCCACTACAGTGGCGCGGTGATCAACCAACCTCAAGGAGCACACAATGGGATTGTTCAGTTTCATCAAGGATGCCGGTGAAAAGCTGTTCGGCCACGCCCCCGCGCAGGCGGCGCAGCCAGCGCCTGAGGCCCAGGCCGATCTGAACGCCAAGGCCGGACAGGCAATCGCCGCCTACATCACCGCCCAGAACCTGGGCGTGACCGGGCTGCAGGTGCAGTTCGACGGCGGCGCGGTCACGGTGGGCGGCACCGCCCCGACCCAGGCCGCGCTGGAGAAGGTCACGCTGTGCTGCGGCAACGTGTCGAGCGTGACCAGCGTGGACAACCAGATGAAGGTGGCCAACCCCGAGCCCGAGGCCCAGTACCACGACGTGGTGCGCGGCGACACGCTCAGCGCCATCGCCAAGAAGTTCTACGGCGACGCCAACAAGTACCCGGTGATCTTCGAGGCCAACAAGCCCATGCTGACGCACCCGGACAAGATCTACCCGGGGCAGAAGCTGCGCATTCCGCCGCTGGCCAAGTAAGGCGACGCCGAATAAGTCGCCGCGATGGCGCGCGCCCTGGTTTGGCATGGGATGCAAGGCGCAAACCGCAGCAATAGCCGTAGCTATTGCGAGGATTTGCAACGCCGCAGACCGTTCCAAAGCAGGGATGCGCGACGCGCGAGGGACTTATTCAGCGTTGCCGTAAATCAGCTCTGCACCCAGGGCAGGCCGCGCAGGCGCCAACCGCCAGCGCGGCCGCGCTGGCTGTTGGCGTCCAGGTCGCCCTCGAAGCCTTCGAGGATGTTGTAGGCCTGCAGCCCCAGCTCGGTGGCGCGGCGCGCAGCGGCGATGGAGCGCACGCCGCTGCGGCACAGCAGCACCGCCTTGCGCCCCTCGGGCACGGCGGCGCGCAGCTGCGCGTCGAAGTCGGGGTTGAGTGCCATGCCGGGCCACTGCTTCCAGGCCACGGCCACGGCGCCGGGCACCTGGCCCACCCAGGCGCGTTCGGCGTCGCTGCGCACGTCCACCAGCACGGCCTGGCCGTCCTGTACCCATTGCCAGGCCTGCTCGGGGCTCACGTCGCCGGCGTAGCCTGCGGCGCCATCGGGGGTTGCGGTCATCGGGGTCTCCTTGGTTGCATCGGTCATCCACGCCAGCCGGGGGTCACCAGGGCGGCGCGGGCTGGTCGCGCAGCACGCCGCGGCGCTGCGCGTAATCGGGCAGCACGCTGCCCACGGTACTCCAGAACTGCGGGCTGTGGTCCATCACGCGCAGGTGCGCCAGCTCGTGCACGACCACGTAGTCGATGACGGCCGGGCCGTAGTGCATGAGGCGCCAGTTCAGCCGTATGCTGCCGTCCGCGCTGGCGCTGCCCCAGCGCGTGCGCGCGCCCGACAGCGCCAGGCGCGCCCAGCGCACGCCCAGCTGCGGCGCAAAGTGATCGAGCCGCGCGGCGAAGTGGCCGCGCGCCTGCTGCATGAGCCAGGCCTGCACGGCGTCGCGCAGCTGCTGCGCGCCCACGCCGTGCGGCAGCGCCACGTAGAGCCGGCGCGCGCCGTCCGCGCCGTGCACCAGGCTGGCCGCGCGCACGGCGTGGCGCCGCGCCGGATCCAGCACCACGGTGACGGGCGCGCCCAGGTAGGGCAGCGTGGCGCCGTCGGCCCAGGCGATGCGCGCGTCCTCCTGGCGCTGGCTGCGCGCCTGCTGCTCGGCGAGTTTGCGCACGATCCAGCCGGCCCTGGCGCGCAGCGCGTCGTCCACGGCCGCCAGCGTCACCCAGGCGGGGGCGCGCACGGCCAGGCCGTCCTGCCCCACGGTAAAGCCGATGCTGCGCCGGCGCGCACGCGCCAGGTGGTAGGCGACGCGCGCGCCCTCCAGCAGCACCTCGCGGTTGGCCTCGGGATGGCTGAAAACGGCGGGCGAGAGCAGGTCGCCCAGCGGTGCGGCAGGCGCCTGGTTAGCTATTTTTTCAATAGCTTTTCGCGCTTTGTGGGTGGGTGTTTGAGGCCGATTTTGCTCAAAATCCTGGGCGCCGCCGCAGAAGTCCAGCACCAGTTGCACCAGCCGCTGCATCTCAATATGCCGTGGGGTCGAGCCGCCGCATCTCGGACTCGATCCATTCCTCGACCTCGTGCATCAGCTCGTCTGGCTTGCGCCCCAGGCTGGGGATGGGCCGGCCCACGCTGACGTTGACCACGCCCGGGCGCTTGACGAAGGCCTTGGGCGGCCAGACGCGCGCCGAGGTGACGGCGATCGGCACCACCGGCACGCCGGCGTCTATCGCCAGGCGCGCGCCGCTGCTCATGTATTTGCCGCGCTTGCCGCGCGCCACGCGCGTGCCCTCGGGGAACATGATGACCCAGTTGCCCTTGTCGATCAGCGCGCGGCCCTGCTGCAGCACCTTGACGATGGCGCGCGCGCGCTGGGTACGGTCGATGTGGATCATGTCCAGGCTGCCGATGGACCAGCCGAAGAACGGCACCTTGAGCAGCTCTTTCTTGAACACGTAGGCCACGGGGCGCGGCATGATCGCCGGCATCAGAAAGGTTTCGTACACCGACTGGTGCTTGACCAGCAGCACCACGCCCTTGGCGTCGCCGGTGGGCAGGTGCTCCATGCCCTCGACCTGCGCGCGTATGCCCAGGATGGGGCGCGCCGCGTCGATGCACAGCGCCAGCCAGGCACGCGCCACGCGGTAGGCAAGGCCGCCGCGCCCGAAGCACAGCCGCGCCAGCAGCACGCCGCAGGTGTAGGGGATGACGGTGACGATCATCACCAGCAGATGGAGTACCGAGCGGATCAGGGCCATGGTTTCTGGATTTTTAAGTGTTTTAGGGCTCTAGCGCCCTACCATAAAGCGCATACAGCTATATTTAAAGTAGCATTTTACTGCCCGGAAGGGGGTTCCCCCTGCGCCTGCAGGTGCTGCGCCAGGTCGGCCAGGCTGGCGTGGGCGCGCGTGCCCTCGGGCCAGCCGGGGGGCAGCGCCTGGCCCGGCTGCAGGTGGCTGGAGCGGCCGCTGCACACCATGTGCAGCTGCGCGCCCAGGCCGCTGGCGGCCTGCACGATGGCCGGGCTGCTGCCCACCACGGCCACCTGGCTGCCCTCCACGCCGTAGCGTTCGCAAATCTGTTCGATCAGGCCCGGCGCGGGCATGCGGCAGTGGCAGGCTTCGCCCTCGGCGTGCGGGCAGTAGAACACCGCGTCCACGCGCCCGCCCAGCGCCACGACCTGGCGGTGCATGCGAGCGTGTATGGCCACCAGCGTCTGCGCGTCGAGCAGGCCGCGCCCCAGGCCGGGCTGGTTGGTGGCCACCACCACGTGCCAGCCGGCGTGGTTCAGGCGCGCCACGGCCTCCAGCGCGCCGGGCAGCGCCACCCAGTCGTCGGGCGTGGTGATGAAGCCGTTGCCCAGCTCGTTGAGCGTGCCGTCGCGGTCGAGTATGACGAGTTTCATGGCCGCATTATCGAGTGGCCGGCGCAGCGGCCGCAGGCACATCGTCCGCCATCTGCCAGCCGGTCACGTAGCGCCCGGCAAAGCGCCCGCGCGCCCAGCGCAGCAGCAGGTGCTGGCCGGGTGCGATGCGCTGGGCGCGCGGATCGTCGATACGCACCTGCAGGGGCGCCGCGCCCGGCGCGCCGGCCAGCTGCAGCACCAGCAACTGCCCGCCGTTGCTGCGCAGCGACGGCGGCCTGAACTGCGTGCCCGCCACCCGCGCCGCCAGCGGCGCAGCCTGGGGCCGCAGGCCGCTCAGGTTCAGGTAGTGGTACAGCTGGGCCGCGCAGGCCGCCGCGCCCAGCAGCAGCCAAAGAGCGGCCAGCACGCGGTTGCGCAGCGGCGCGCCGTGGCGGCGGCGCAGCCACCACAGGGCGGCGCACAGCGCCAGCAGCGCGGCCAGCACCCAGGCGCTGGCGGCGGCGGCGTCCAGCGCGCCTTGCGCGCCGGCAAAGGGTGCGAGCTTCCAGGCCGGGGGGCGGCTGGCGCGGTCGTCCAGCCAGGCCAGCACCCAGCGCAGGCCCACCACGGCGGCCAGCGGGCCGAACGCCAGCCAGGCGGTGCGCCGGGCGGCGGCGTCGGGCTGGCCGGTCATGCTGCGGTGGGTGGCGGGTATCAGACTGCCAGGCGCGACAGGTCGGCCACGCGGTTCATCGCGTCGTGCAGGGTCTTGAGCAGGCCCTGGCGGTTCAGGCGCAGGTCGAGCTGCTCGGCGTTGACCATCACGTCGTCGAAGAAGGCATCGACCGGCGCGCGCAGCACGGCCAGGGTCTGCAGGCTGGCGGTGTAGTCGCCCGCGTCGAACTGGGCGTTGGCCTCGGGCACGAAGCGCTGCAGCGCGGCGTACAGGTCCTGCTCGGCCTGCTCGCGCAGCAGCTCGGTGTTCACGTGGGCATCGACCGCGTCGGCCTTCTTCAGGATGTTGGTCACGCGCTTGTTGGCCGCGGCCAGCGCCTGCGCCTCGGGCAGGCGGGCAAAGGCGCGCACGGCTTCGAGCTGCCGGCCCACCAGGCCCAGCTGCTGCGGGCGCAGGGCGAGTACGGCGTCCACCTCCTGGGCCTGGTAGCCCTGCTCGCGCAGGCTGCCGGCCAGGCGGTCGTAGATGAAGTCCTGCAGCTGCGCGCTGGGGTCTTCGATCTTGCCGCCGAATGCCGGCACGGCGGCGGCCAGCAGCGCGCCCAGCTGCAGCGGCAGGTCGCGCTCGGCCAGCATGCGGATCACGCCCAGCGCGTGGCGGCGCAGCGCGAACGGGTCGCGGTCGCCGGTGGGCAGGTTGCCTATGCCGAACATGCCGACCAGGGTCTCCAGCTTGTCGGCCAGCGCCACCACCAGGCCGACGTTGTTGCGCGGCAGTTCGTCGCCGGCAAAGCGGGGCTTGTAGTGGTCCTCGATGGCGTGGGCCACGTCGTCGGGCAGACCGTCGTTGATGGCGTAGTAGCCGCCCATCACGCCCTGCAGCTCGGGGAACTCGCCCACCATGTCGGTCACCAGGTCGGTCTTGGCCAGCAGCGCGGCGTTGTCCACGCAGGTCATCAGGTAGTCCTGCGCCACCTCGGCATCCTGCGTGCCCTGGATCTGGTGACGCTCGCTGAGCGCGGCGAACAGCTGCGCGCCGATGGCCCGGGCGATGGCGCGCACGCGCTCGACGCGCTCGCCCTGCGTGCCGAGCTGATTGTGATAAACCACCTTGGCCAATTGCGGCACGCGGCTGGCCAGGGTTTTCTTGCGGTCCTGGTCGAAGAAGAACTTGGCGTCGGCCAGGCGCGGGCGCACCACGCGCTCGTTGCCCTGGATGACGGCGCTGGCGTCCTGCGGGGTGATGTTGCTCACGATCAGGAACTGGTGCGTGAGCCTGCCGTCGGCGTCGAGCAGCGGAAAGTACTTCTGGTTGGCCTTCATGGTCAGGATCAGGCATTCCTGCGGCACGGCGAGGAATTCCTGCTCGAACTGGCACACCAGCACGTTGGGGCGCTCGACCAGGGCCGTGACCTCGTCGAGCAGCGCGTCGTCGTCGATCGGGCGCACGCCGCCGCCCAGCTGTCCGGCCGCAGCCTGCAGCTGGCGCGCGATCTCGGCGCGGCGCTCGGCGAAGCTGGCGATCACGGCGCCCTCTTCGCGCAGTTGCTGGGCGTAGCTGTCGGCATCGCGCAGCACCACGGGCTGCGCGGCGGCCTCGAAACGGTGGCCCTGCGTGGTGTTGCCGGCCGTCAGGCCCAGCGCCTGCACCCCCAGCAGCACCTGGCTGCCGTGCAGCGCCACCAGGCCGTGCGCCGGGCGCACGAAGTTCACGCTGCTCCAGCCGTCGGCCAGCTGGTAGCGCATGACCTTGGGAATCGGCAGCTTGGCAATCGCCTCGTGCAGCGCCTTCTGCAGGCCGTCGACCAGGCTGGCGCCGTGCGCCGTGCTCTCGAAGTACAGCACCTCGGCCTTGCCGTCGTGCACGCGCTTGAGGCCGGCCACGGCGGACGCGCCGGCGCCCAGGGCGGCCAGCTTCTTGGCGAGCGCGGGCGTGGCCTGGCCGTCGGCCCCCAGGCCCACGGACACGGGCATGAGCTTTTGCGACACGGCCTTGTCCGGCGCCTGCGCCAGCACCTCGGTGATGTGCGCGGCCAGACGGCGCGGCGAGGCGTAGGCGGTGACCTGCGCGCCAGGCGCGGTCAGCCCCTGGGCGCGCAGCTGCTCCAGCAGCACGCCGGCAAAGGCGTCGCCGAGCTTGTGCAGCGCCTTGGGCGGGAGTTCTTCGACAAAGAGTTCGACAAGCAGGTTGGCGGTAGCGGTCATGGTGTTCTCTCCCGGGCTCAGGCGGCTTTCCTGCTTTGTTGTTCTGCGGCCTTGGCCAGCTCGGCCAGCACCTCATCGGCGTGCGCCTTCGGCGCCATGGGGAAGCCCAGGCGCGCGCGGCTGTCGAGGTAGCTCTTGCCCACGGCGCGCGCCAGGTTGCGGATGCGGCCGATGTAGGCGGCGCGCTCGGTCACGGAAATCGCGCCGCGCGCATCCAGCAGATTGAAGGTGTGCGCGGCCTTGAGCACCTGCTCGTAGGCCGGCAGCGCGAGCTGCGCGGCCATCAGGTGCTGGGCCTGCTTCTCGTGCGCGCCGAAGGCGGTGAACAGGAAGTCGGCGTCGGAATGCTCGAAGTTGTAGGTGGACTGCTCGACCTCGTTCTGGTGGTACACGTCGCCGTAGGTCAGCCCCTGCGTCCAGGTCAGGTTGTAGACGTTGTCCACGCCCTGCAGGTACATGGCCAGGCGCTCCAGGCCGTAGGTGATCTCGCCGGTGGCGGGCTTGCAGTCGATGCCGGCAACCTGCTGGAAGTAGGTGAACTGCGTGACCTCCATGCCGTTGAGCCAGACTTCCCAGCCCAGGCCCCAGGCGCCGAGCGTGGGGTTCTCCCAGTCGTCCTCGACGAAGCGGATGTCGTTCTTCTTCAAATCAAAGCCCAGTGCCTCCAGGCTGCCCAGGTACAGCTCCAGGATGTTGGCCGGCGCGGGCTTGAGCACCACCTGGTACTGGTAGTAGTGCTGCAGGCGGTTGGGGTTATCGCCGTAGCGGCCGTCCTTGGGGCGGCGGCTGGGCTGCACGTAGGCGGCCTTCCAGGGCTCGGGGCCGATGGCGCGCAGGAAGGTGGCGGTATGGCTGGTGCCCGCGCCCACTTCCATGTCGTAGGGCTGCAGCAGTGCACAGCCCTGGTCGGCCCAGTAGTTCTGCAGGGTGAGGATGATTTGTTGGAAGGTCAGCATGGCGAAGGGTTCGGGAATGGCGGACGGCGGTGCGCGCGCGAATCCGGCATTTTAGGGCGCGAGGAAAAGCGAACGGGGGCCAAGGCCCCCGCTGTGTTGGCTGGCTGGCGCTCAGGCGCCCATCCAGCGGCGCAGCACCAGCGATGCATTGGTGCCGCCAAAGCCGAAGCTGTTGGACAGCACCTGGGTCAGCTCGGCGTCGCGCGTTTGCGTGACCAGCGGCATGCCGCCCAGGGCCGGGTCGGGTGTCTCGACGTTGACCGAGCCGGCGATGAAGCCTTTTTGCAGCATCAGCAGGCAGTAGATCGCCTCCTGCACGCCGGTGGCGCCCAGCGAGTGGCCGGTGAGCGACTTGGTGCTGGAAAACGGCGGCACCCGGTCGCCGAACACCGCCTGCATGGCGCGCACTTCCTGCATGTCGCCCACGGGGGTCGATGTGCCGTGGGTGTTGATGTAGTCGATGGGGCCGTCCAACCCTTCCATGGCCTGGCGCATGCAGGCGATGGCGCCGTCGCCCGAGGGGGCGACCATGTCCTCGCCGTCGCTGGTGGCGCCAAAGCCGACCACTTCGGCCAGGATGGCGGCGCCGCGCGCCTGGGCGTGCTCCAGGCTCTCCAGCACCACGGCGCCGCCGCCGCCGGCGATGACGAAGCCGTCGCGGTTGGCGTCATAGGCGCGCGAGGCCTTCTCGGGCGTGGCGTTGTACTTGCTGGACATCGCGCCCATGCCGTCGAACAGCAGCGACATGCCCCAGCTCAATTCTTCGCCGCCGCCGGCGAACATCACGTCCTGCATGCCCCAGGCGATCTGCTGCGCGGCCGCGCCGATGCAGTGCGCCGACGTGGAGCAGGCCGAGGTGATGGAGTAGTTGATGCCCTTGACCTTGAAGTTGGTGGCCAGGCAGGCCGACACCGTGCTGCTCATGCAGCGCGTGACCTGGTACGGCCCGACGCGGCGGATGCCTTTTTCGCGCAGCGTGTCGGCGGCCTCGATCTGGTTGGCCGGCGAGCCGCCGCCCGAGCCCATGATGAGGCCGGTGCGCGGGTGGCTGATCTGCTCGGGCGCGAGGCCGGCCTGGGCAATGGCGTCCTGCAGCGCGATCTGCGCGTAGGCGGCTGCGTCGCCCATGAAGCGCAGCTGCTTGCGGTCGATGCGCGCCTCCAGGTCGATCTCGGGGGCGCCGCCCACCTGGCTGCGCAGGCCCAGTTCGGCGAACGCTGGCACGGCCCGGATGCCGCTCTTGCCCTGGCGCAGCGATGCTTCGACCGTGGCCAGGTCATTGCCGATGCAGGAGACGATGCCCGCGCCGGTGATGACGACTCGCTTTTTCATCGTGCGCTTCCTTCCCCCTCGCGCAGAAACAGCCCCACGCGCAGGTCGTGGGCGACGTAGATTTCCTTGCCGTCGGCGAGCAGGCGCGCATCGCCGATGGCCATGTTGAGCTTGCGCTTGATCAGGCGCTTGATGTCGATCTCGTAGGTGACGCGCTTCACGTCGGGGCCGACCTCGCCGGTGAACTTGACCTCGCCCGCGCCCAAGGCGCGCCCGCGCCCGGGCAGGCGCAGCCAGGTCAGGTAAAAGCCGATGAGCTGCCACATCGCGTCCAGCCCCAGGCAGCCGGGCATGACCGGGTCGCCCTGGAAGTGGCAGTCGAAAAACCACAGGTCGGGGCGCACGTCCAGTTCGGCGACGATCTTGCCCAGCCCGTGCGCGCCGCCCTCGCTGTCGATATGGGTGATGCGGTCGAACATCAGCATGGGGGGCAAGGGCAGGCGCCCGCTGTCGGGGGTGAACAACCGGCCCTCGCCCGAGGCGATCAGTTGGTCGTACGAGAAGGATTCAGCCATTGTCAATCTTGGGTGTTGGGGCCGTCGTGGTCGCGGCACAGCCCGGAAAAGCGCACATTATCCTGTGTTGCGCGTGCCGGGCTACGCTGCAGGGTCAAGGGATTGCCCTTTGTTCCCCCTTGCCTATGTCTCCGACGCGGCAAATTGGCGCACCTGCCGCCGGCGCCGCCAGGCCACGGCCGCCAGGCCCAGCCCCAGCGCCCACAGCGGCGCCAGGCCGGCACGCGCCGCCCACCAGGCATAGGGCGTGACGGCGCCGCTGCGCCCTGCCACCTGCGCGTGCAGCACGCCGCGCACATGCGGCGCCAGGGCGTAGGTCACGCGGCCCCGGTCGTCGATGACGGCCGTGGCGCCGGTGTTGGTCGCGCGCACCATAGGGCGCTCGAACTCCAGCGCGCGCAGGCGGCTGATGGCCAGGTGCTGGGCAATCGCCAGGCTGTCGCCAAACCAGCCGATGTTGCTCAGGTTGACCAGCATGGTGGGCGCGGTTGCGGCGTCGGCAAAGCGCACGGCCAGTTCCTCGCCGAACAGATCCTCGTAGCAGATGTTGGGCGCGATGCGCTGGCCCGCCCAGTCCAGCGCCGGCTGGTCGAGCGCGCCCCGGCTGAAATCGCCCAGCGGAATGTTCATCATCTGCGTGAACCACTTGAACAGCGGCGGAATGAACTCGCCAAACGGCACCAGATGATGCTTGTCGTAGCGGTAGGGTGTGCTCCGCCCCGGTGCGAAGCCCAGCACCGAGTTGGTATAGCCCTCTTCCAGGCTGCCCAGCGGGATGCCCAGCAGCAGCGCCTGGCGGCCCTCGCGGTAGCGTTGCGTCAGGCGCGGCAGATAGCCCGGCACCAGCTGCTGCGGCAGCAGCGGAACGGCCGTCTCGGGCGCGACGACGAGCTGTGCGTCGGCCGCCTCGATCTGGTCGGCGTACCAGGCCAGCGCCAGCGGCACGCCGCTGCCCGGCTGGAATTTTTCGTCTTGCGGGATATTGCCCTGCAGCAGCGCCAGCGACAGCGGCGCCGTGGGCTGCGCGGCCCCCTGCCCGCCGCGGCCTTCCAGGGCGCAGTAGCGCTGCAGTGCCAGCCCGCCCCACACCGCCGCCAGCACTGCCGCGCAAACCCACCAGCGCGGGCGGCGCAGGTCGGTCGGGCGTAGCTGCGCCAGCGCCATGGCCAGGGCTGCGGCCACGCAGCCCATGCCGTACACGCCCGCGCTGCGCGCCAGCACGGCCAGCGGCCCATCCACGTGGGCGTAGCCTATGGCGCCCCAGGGGAACCCCGTCCACCACTGGCCGCGCGCCAGCTCGGCCAGCAGCCACAGGCCGGCGAACAGCAGCGCCGCGCCTGCCCCGCGCGCCGGCGCCAGGGCACGGTAGGCGCCGGCCGCCAGCGCGTAATAGCTGGCCAGAAAGGCCGCCAGCGCCAGCACGCCCAGCGCCGCCAGCGGCGCCGCCAGGCCGCCGTAGGTATGCATGGAGATGAACAGCCACCAGAAGGTACCCGCCAGCCAGGCCGTGGCAAACAGCCAGCCCAGCGCGGCCGCGCGGCGCCAGCCGGGCATCGCATTGAGCACACGGGCAAACCCCGCCAGCGCCAGCAGCTGCAGCCACCACAGCGGCTGGCCGCTGCCCGGCCAGGCCAGGCTGGCGGCCTGGAGCAGGCCGCAGGCCAGGGCCAGCAGCCAGGGCGCGGCGCCGGTCAGCACGCGTTGCATCAGGGTTGCGCGCCGCCCGCCGCGGGCGTGACCTTGAACCAGCGCACCGCGCCGCCCTTGGAGTGCAGCACCACGAACAGCAACCCGCCCAGCAGGGCCGATTCGCCCTTGCGCGGCGTGCGCCCCAGTTCGTGCGCGATCAGGCCGCCAATGGTGTCGAAGTGTGCGTCAGGGTCGCTGGCCGCCAGTTGCACGCCAAACGCCTCGGCCACGCGCTCGACCGGGGTGTCGCCGCTGACGCGGTAGCTGTTGTCGGCCAGGCCGAAGATGTCGCCCTCGTCCTCGTGGATGTCGAATTCGTCCTCGATCTCGCCGACGATTTGCTCGATCACGTCCTCGAAAGTCACCAGGCCGGCGATACGGCCGAACTCGTCGATGACGATGGCCAGGTGGTTGCGCGTGCTGCGGAATTCGCGCAGCAGTTCGTGCAGGCCCTTGCTCTCGGGCACGAACAGCGCCGGGCGCACCAGCGCGCGCACGCTCAGCTCGGGCGAACGCCAGCGCTTGAGCAAGTCCTTGGCCAGCAGGATGCCGATGATGTTGTCGCGCCCCTCCTGGTACACCGGAAAGCGCGAATGCGCGGTGCGCAGCACCTGCTCCATGAGCGCCTCGAACGGCGCGTCGATATCGAGCATGTCCATGCGCGGCGCGGCCACGAGCACGTCGGCGGCGGTCATTTCGGCCATGCGCAGCACGCGTTCGAGCATGACGCGGGCGTCAGCGTTGATGACTTCGTTGTCCTCGGCGTCGGCCAGGGTGGCGATCAGCTCGTCTGTCGAATCGGGACCAGGGTGGATGAACTCGATCAGGCGCTGCAAGAGCGTGCGCTTGTCGCCCTGGTCGGGGGCGGGCGCGGGGTGCGGGTCGGACACGGTGTGCGGGAGCAGGACGTGCAGGGAGTAGATCAGACCCGAAGGATAGCGGATCGGGCGGGCCCGCCAGCGCGCACCCTGCGCGAGGCTATTCGGACGCCTGCCCGCTGCCGCGCACGCCCTGGCGGATTTCCTGCACGTCGGCCAGGAAGCTCCAGAATTGGCGCGCCTGTTTCTTGAGCTGGTAATCGACCTCGCCCCACTGTTCGGCCACCAGTTCGGAGACGCGCGACTCCAGCCCCGCCGGCGGCAGCTGCAGGTAGGCCTCGGACTCGGAGCCGTCGCGGTGCACGGTAGCACCGGCGTTGCGCGCAATCTTGAGCATCGCGGTGTTTTCGCTCAGCGCATGGATGAACATCATGCTCACACCGCGGTTGCGCGCCAGCATCACGGCGCGGTCGAACAGGCGCGCGCCGAAGCCGCGCCCGCGGGCGCTGGCGGCCACCGACACGCCGAACTCGGCGCAGCTGCTGTAGTCCTGCGATTCGCTGAACGCGACGTGGGCCAGCGCGATCAGCTGCAGGCGGCGGTTGAAGATGCCAAACACCTCGTCGCGCCCGAAGTCGAGCAGCCGCACGTAGCGCCTGACCTGCTCGTCGGTCGCGGCGTAGCCGAAGCGCAGATAGCGATCCTGCGGCTCCAGCGCCAGCAGATGCTGGGCCACGCGCTCGCGGTGCTGGTCGCCCAGCGCGCGGATGGGCACTATCATGGTGTTCATGGCAGCTCCTCGGTGTGGGTGTCCGCCCTCGGGGCGGGTGGCAGGCGACCGCGCGGGCCAGGAAAAACGAAGCCAGTTCGGGGTGATCGGCATGATGGCGTGGATTCTAGGGTTTACCCTAGGAATCAACAACCATCATGTTGCATTGCAGCAAACAACCCGGGGGCATTGCCCGGCGGCCCAGGGCGTGCGCGTTCTTACAGTTTCTCCGACTCCCCCGCTTTGGGCTGCCATTTCATCAGGTGTCGCTCGATGCGCCCGACCAGCGCATCCAGCGCCAGGGCGAACGCCGTCAGCACCAGGATACCGGCCATCACGGTGTTGATGTCGAACTGCCCCTCGGCCTGCAGGATCAGGTAGCCCACGCCCTGCGCCGACCCGAGGTATTCCCCCACCACGGCACCCACGAAGGCCAGGCCGACGCTGGTGTGCAGCGAGCTGAACACCCAGCTGGTGGCGCTGGGCAGGTAGACGTGGCGCAGCAGCTGGCTGCGGCTGGCGCCCAGCATGCGCGCGTTGGCCAGCACCACCGGGCTGACTTCCTTGACGCCCTGGTAGACGTTGAAGAACACGATGAAGAACACCAGCGTGACGCCCAGCGCCACCTTGGAGCCTATGCCCAGCCCGAACCATACGGCGAAAATCGGCGCCAGGACGATGCGCGGCATGGAGTTGGCGGCCTTGATGTACGGCTCCAGGATGCTCGACGCCATCGGCGCGAGCGCCAGCCACAGGCCCGCGCCCAGGCCGGTGGTCGCACCAATGGCGAAGGCCAGCAGGGTCTCGATGAGCGTGACCCCCAAGTGCACGTAAATGTCGGCATCGGTGACGAACCAGGACCAGATGCTCTGGAATATCCTGACCGGCTCGCCAAAGAAGAACGCCGCCTGGCGGTCGTTGGCGAACATGAAGTGCGGCACCAGGCCGGGCTTGGTCATGACGTGCCAGAACACGAACAGCAGTACCAGCAGCGCCAGCTGCCACAGCCACAGGTTGCCCGGACGGGGTTTGATGAATTTCCACATGCTGGAGGAAGACCTGCCTGGTTTTTACGCGCTCTTGCGCTGCTGTTGCTGGTAGCCCTTGAGCACCTCGTCGCGCAGCACGCCCCAGATCTGCGCGTGCAGCTCCAGAAAGCGCGGATGCATCTTGATCTCGGAGACATCGCGCGGGCGCGGCATGTCGATGGCGAACTCGCCGATCGGGCGGCTGGCCGGCCCGGCGCTGAGCACCACCACGCGGTCGCTCATGGCGATGGCTTCGTCCAGGTCATGGGTGATGAACAGCACGGCCTTGCGGCGCGCGCTCCACAGGTCGAGCACCTCGTTTTCCATCAGCTGGCGCGTCTGGATGTCGAGCGCCGAGAACGGCTCGTCCATCAGGATGATGTCCGGGTCGAGCACCAGCACCTGCGCCAGCGCCGCGCGCTTGCGCATGCCGCCGCTCATCTGGTGCGGGTAGCGGTCGCCGAAGTCGCCCAGGCCCACGCGGCGCAGCCAGTCCTGCGCCTGGGCGCGCGCCTCGCGCTCGGGCAGGCCGCGAAACTGCAGGCCGGCCATGACGTTGGCCTCGGCGGTGCGCCAGGGCATCAGGCTCTCGGCCTGGAACATGTAGCCGGCGCGGGCGTTGATGCCGGCCAGCGCCTGGCCGAAGATGCGCACCTGCCCCTGGCTGGGGGTCAGCAGGCCCGCGGCCATGTTCAGCAGCGTGCTCTTGCCGCAGCCGGTGGGCCCGACGACGCTGACGAACTCGCCCGCGCCGACCGTCAGGTTCACGTCCTGCACCGCCGTGTAGCGCTGGCCCGGAGCATCCTTGCTGACAAAAGTGCAGGCGACGCCCTGCAGCGCGATCGCCGCCGGCGCCTCCTGCCCGTCAGGCCCTGGGGTACTTGGCATTGGCTGCCTGTACGAACTTGTTGGTATAGATGGCGTTCAGATCCATCTTGGCCTGCGCCATCTTGGCGTCCACGCTGGCCAGCGCCTTGAACGCCGTCTGCGGCCCCTTGGCCGGGAACATGCCATCGGGCGAGAGCGCCTTTTGCGCCGCCAGGAAGCCGTCGATGTAGACGGCGCGGTCGCCCAGCAGGTAGCTCTCGGGCACGACCTTGATGATGTCGCCGGCGCCCGCCTGCTGGATCCACTTGTCGGCGCGCACGATGGCGTTGGCCATGGCCTGCGTGGTGTTGGGGTTGCGGTCGATGAATTCCTGCGGCGCGTACAGGCAGGCGGCGGGCATGGGGCCGCCGAAGACGCGCTCGGCCTCGGCCAGGTTGCGCGTGTCGGTGACGATCTGCAGGTCGCCCGAGCGCTGCAGCAGCGTGATGACCGGGTCGAGATTGCTCATGGCGTCGATCTGTCCCGACCGCATTGCCGCTATCGCGCCGCTGCCCGCGCCCACGCCGATCACGCTCACGTCGCTGGGCTTGAGCCCGGCCTTGGCCAGCACGTAGTTCAGCATGACGTTGGTGGAGCTGCCCGGCGCGGTCACGCCGATTTTCTTGCCCTTGAGGTCGGCCACGCCCTTGAAGCCGGGCATGGTCTTGGGGTTGACACCCAGCACGATCTGCGGCGCCAGGCCCTGCAGCACGAAGGCGCGCATGGGCTGGCCCTTGAGCTGCATGCTCAGCGTGTGCTCGAACGCGCCCGAAACCACGTCGGCGCTGCCGCCGACCACGGCCTGCAGCGCGCGCGAGCCGCCGGCGAAGTCGAGGATGGTCAGATCGAGCCCCTCGTCCTTGAAATAGCCCAGCTGCTCGGCCACCGTCAGCGGCAGGTAATAGAACAGGTTCTTGCCGCCCACGGCAATGGTCGCCTTGGGCTTTTCCAGGCTGGCGGCGAAAGCCCCCACGGGCAGGGCGGCCGCGCTGGCGGCGGCGGCGATGAACTGTCTTCTTTGCATGGCGGTTGTCTCCTGTTGAGCAAGGGGCGGCGGCGGCCGCAGGGATCGGCCTAGTAGGCATGCGGGAGCGCCGCGCTGCCAATCGGGACATCCCTGACGGCGGCGCGCACGCGCCGTCAGCCGGGTGTCAGCTACACGCTGGCGGCTATACCGGCAGGGCCGTCGTGCTCTTGACCAGGTCCATGACGAAGCTGGTCTTGCAGTCCTGCACGCTGGGGTGCTTGAGCAGCGTGTCCATGATGAAGCGGCTGTAGTGGCGCATGTCGGCCACCACCACGCGCAGCAGGTAGTCCATCTCGCCGGTCAGCGACGCGCATTCGACCACCTCGGGCCAGGCCTGCACGGCGGCGCGGAACACGTCCATGGGATTGCGCTTGTGCGCCTCGGTGTTCTTCTCCAGGCGCACGTAGAGATAGGCCGTCAGGCCCAGGCCCAGCGATTCGGGGCGCACCAGCGCCACGTAGCGGTCGATGACGCCGTCTTCCTCCAGGCGCTTGACGCGGCGCAGCACGGCGCTGGGCGACAGGCCCACCTGCTCGCCGATCTGGTCGTAGGTCTCGCGGCCGTTTTCCTGCAGGCGGCGCAATATGGCCCGGTCCAGCTTGTCGAGTGCATTGTTACCGCTCATGGCGCACGATTCTACGGAACGAAAAGTGTCTCGCCCGATACCTTTTGGCCGGGTATGCCCCATGTAGGCCCCGTCCGGGACGCCCAAAAAATGAACGGCGCAGAACCGCACGATCGTTCGTTTTTGCACATATCAAAAATACATCGACGGAGACACACATGACCGGATTCCTCAGCCGCCTGCTGCGGCAACTTGCGCTCATGGCCACGGCGGGCTTGCTGCTGCTGTCCGCCACCGCCCACGCGAGCGGCTACACGCAGACGCGCTACCCCATCGTGCTGGTGCACGGGCTGTTCGGCTTCGACTCGGCCCTGGGGATCGACTACTTCTACGGCATTCCCGACGCCCTGCGGCGCGACGGCGCGCGCGTCTACGTGGCGCAGGTGTCGGCCGCCAACAGCACCGAGGTGCGCGGCGAGCAGCTGCTCGCGCAGGTCAAGACCATCCTGGCGCTGACGGGCGCGGCCAAGGTCAACCTGATCGGCCACTCCCACGGCGGGCCGACCGCGCGCTACGTGGCCGGCGTGGCGCCGCAGCTGGTGGCCTCGGTCACGTCGGTCGGCGGCGTCAACCACGGCTCGCGCGTGGCCGACATCGTGCGCGGCGTGGCGCCCAAGGGCTCGGTGTCCGAATCGGTCGCCAGCGCCGCCGCCGGCGCGCTGGTCGGCCTGATCAACCTGACCTCGGGCGGCACCGGCCTGCCGCAAATGCCCACGGCCGCGCTCGACTCGCTGACCACCGCCGGGACGGCCGACTTCAACCGGCGCTTTCCGCAAGGCCTGCCCAGCGGCTGCGGCAGCGGGGCCGAGCTGGTCAACGGCGTGCGCTACTACTCGTGGACGGGCACCCAGCCCCTGACCAACCTGCTGGACGTGAGCGACGGCCTGCTCGGCGTGCTGAGCCTGGCTTTCGGCGAGGCCAACGACGGCCTGGTGTCGGCCTGCTCGTCGCGCCTGGGCAAGCACCTGGGCGACTACCGCCAGAACCACCTGGACGAGGTCAACCAGCTGCTGGGCCTGCGCGACTGGTTCTCCACCGACCCGGTCACGCTGTACCGCCAGCAGGCCAACCGCCTCAAGCTGCTGGGCCTGTAAGCCATGCGCCGCACCCGGGTAGCGCTGGGCGCGGCGGCGTGCGCTGCCGCCGCGCTGCTGGCCTGGCACGCCGCCACGCCCGCCACACCGCCGGCGGCGGCGCAGGCCGCCCGCGCCCTGCCCGCATACCCCGCCCAGGGCGCCGCGCCGGCGCCCGCCCGGGCCATGGACAACAGCCCGTTTGCCACCCGCAGCCAGGCCACGACGGCGCAGGAGGACGGCGCCGACCCGCTGCTGGCGGACGGCCTGCGCGACACCCTGGAGGCCATGCTGCTGGAGGCCGGCGAGACGGACGGCCCCGCCGTGCTCAAGCAGCGGCTGGCGGCGCTGGTGGGCAAGCACTTTCCCGCGGCGTACGCGGCCCGCGCGCTGGAACTGGCCGAGCGCTACGTGGACTACCGCGTGGCGCTGGGCCAGCTGCACGCGCCGCAGGACCCCGCCGACCCCACGGCGCTGCGCGAGGCGCTGCAGGCGCGGCTGGACGTGCGCCGCCAGTTCTTCAGCGACGCCGAGCACGCCGCGCTGTTCGCGCGCGAGGACGACCTGGACCGCTACACCCTGGCGCGCCTGGAGGTGCAGGCCAACACCCAGCTCAGCCCCCAGCAGCGCGAGCAGGCCCTGCGCGCCGCCGAGGCCGAGCTGCCCGAGGACAGGCGCGCCGCGCGCCGCGCCTCCACCGCCTACCTGGACGTGGCCGCGCAGACCGCCGCCTTCGACGCGCAGAACGCCGACGCCTACACCCGCTACGCGGCGCGCCAGGCGCAATACGGCGATGCCGCCGCCCAGGCGCTGGCCCAGCTGGATCGGCAGGAGCAGGACTGGCAGCAGCGCCTGGCCGAATACAGCCAGGCCCGGCAGGCCGCGCCAGACCCGGACGCCCCCGGCCTGGCCGCACTGCGCCAGCGCCTGTTCACCCCCGAGGAACAGCTGCGGCTGAACGCCGCGCTGGCCTTGCGCGCCAGCAGCCAATAGCCGATAGCCGCTTGCGCCTGGCGGGGGGAAGGCGTGCAATACCCATTCGCCGCAGCCGCGCCTTGACGCCGCGCAACATTCCTGCATTTGGCGGATCAAACCGGCCAGCATTCGCCAAAAACGTGAGGCGCCGCCCCCCTACAGTCGCAGGCTTGATATCCGTCAGACCCCACAAGGAGACACGCCATGACCGCCGCCCTGCCCGAACACGCCGCCCAAGCCGCCAGCGCCTGGGAAAACCCCATGGGCCTGATGGGCTTCGAGTTCGTCGAATTCGCCTCGCCCACGCCGGGCGTGCTGGAAGACGTGTTCGACAAGCTCGGCTTCACCCTGGTCGCCCGGCACCGCAGCAAGGACGTGCTGCTGTACCGCCAGAACCAGATCAACTTCATCCTGAACCGCGAACCCAAGAGCCAGGCGGCCTACTTCGCCGCCGAGCACGGCCCCAGCGCCTGCGGCCTGGCGTTTCGCGTGAAGGACGCACACCACGCCTACCAGCGCGCACTGGCGCTGGGCGCGCAGCCGGTGGACATTCCCACCGGCCCGATGGAGCTGCGCCTGCCGGCCATCAAGGGCATCGGCGGCGCGCCGCTGTACCTGATCGACCGCTTCGAGGACGGCAAGTCCATCTACGACATCGACTTCGAATGGCTGCCCGGCGTGGCGCAGCGCCCCGAGGGCCACGGCCTCAACGCAATCGACCACCTGACGCACAACGTCTACCGCGGCCGCATGGGCTTCTGGGCCGGCTTCTACGAGAAGCTGTTCGGCTTTCGCGAGATCCGCTACTTCGACATCCAGGGCGAGTACACCGGCCTGACCAGCAAGGCCATGACCGCGCCCGACGGCAAGATCCGCATCCCGCTCAACGAGGAGGCGCGCCAGGGCGGCGGCCAGATCGAGGAGTTCCTGATGCAGTTCAACGGCGAGGGCATACAGCACATCGCGCTGATCTGCGACCGCCTGACCGACGTGGTCGACCGCCTCGCCCTGGCCGGCGTGCCGCTGGCGTCCGCGCCCAACGACGCCTACTACCAGATGCTGCAGGATCGCCTGCCCGGCCACGGCGAGCCGGTGCCCGAGCTGCAGGCACGCGGCATCCTGCTGGACGGCAGCACCGCCGACGGCACGCCGCGCCTGCTGCTGCAGATTTTCTCCACCCCGATGCTGGGGCCGGTGTTCTTCGAGTTCATCGAACGCAAGGGCGACTTCCGCGATGGCTTCGGCGAAGGCAACTTCAAGGCGCTGTTCGAGTCGCTGGAGCGCGACCAGATCAACCGCGGAGTCCTGACGACAACCCCCTGAACGGCTACGCCGTTTCCCCTTCTCTCTACGCGCTGCGCGCTCCGGGAAGGGGGACGCCACCAGCGCGGCGGGGCGGCCCTTGCGCGGTGGCCTGGGCTGCTGCCGCGCCCGCGTTGAAAAGTCCGCCAGCCACGCATAACGAACCCAAGGAGACACACCATGGCCGTCGAACCCGTCGTCTACGGCGCCAGCGAGCGCCCCCCGCGCGGCGACTACGCGCGCGCCAGCGCCGATTACACCTGCGCGCAGAACTGGGCCGCGTACACCGCGCAGGACCACGACACCTACCACCGCCTGTACCAGCGCCAGAGCGCACAGCTGCCCGGCCTGGCGTGCCAGGCCTTCATCGACGCGCTGCCGCTGCTGGGCGCCAAGGAGCGCATTCCGCGCTTCGACGACGTCAACGAGCGCCTGTACCAGGCCACGCGCTGGCAGCTGGTGGCCGTGCCGGGGCTGATTCCCGAGGTGCCTTTCTTCCAGCTGCTGGCCAACCGCAAGTTCCCGGTGACCGACTGGATCCGCACGCCCGAGGAGTTCGACTACGTGGTCGAGCCCGACGTGTTCCACGACCTGTTCGGCCACGTGCCGCTGCTGTTCAACCCGGTGCTCGCCGACTACGTGCAGCGCTACGGCCAGGGCGGCCTGAAGGCGGCCGAGCTGGGCGCCTGCGAAATGCTGGCGCGCCTGTACTGGTACACCATCGAGTTCGGCCTGATCCGCGAGGCCGGCGGCCTGCGCGCCTACGGCGCCGGCATTCTGAGCAGCGCCGGCGAGCTGCCCTACAGCGTGCAAAGCCCCGCGCCGCAGCGCCTGCCGCTGCAGCTGGAGCGCACCATGCGCACGCGCTACAAGATCGACAGCTACCAGCAGACCTACTTCGTGATCGACAGCTTCGAGCAGCTGTTCGGGCTGACCGAGCCCGACTTCACGCCGCTGTACGAGCGCCTGCGCGGCCAGCCCGAGTTTGCCGCCGACGCGCCTGGAAATCATTAAAAATATAGCTGTTTGCGCTTGATAAACAACAAATTCAAATAGTTTTATATTTGAATTTGTTTTAAACAAAGCGCAAACAGCTCATTTTTTAGTAGCTCATCACTCCACCGGGCTACCGCCGGCCCGATGGCGGCGGGCGGCGTGCGCAGGCACAATGCTGCACTGCGACAAACAGCGCCGAGCCGCTTTTCCTCCCCCGCAAATGACCACTCTTTCCCTTCGCGCCAACACCCCGGCGGGCCCGGGCGCGCGCGCCTGGCTGGGCGTTCTGGCCCTGGCCCTGGGCGCTTTCGTCTTCAACACCAGCGAGTTCGTCCCGGTCGGCCTGCTGGGCGGCGTGGGGCGCAGCTTCGGCATGGCGCCCGAGCAGGTCGGGCTGATGCTGACCCTGTACGCCTGGGTGGTGGCGCTGGCGTCGCTGCCCGGCATGCTGCTGACCCGGCGCGTGGAGCGCCGCCGCCTGCTGATGGGCGTGCTGGCGCTGTTCATCGCCAGCCACGCGCTGTCGGCCGCGGCCTGGAGCTTTGCCGCGCTGCTGCTGGCGCGCATGGGCATTGCGCTGGCGCACGCGGTGTTCTGGTCGATTACCGCGTCGCTGGCGGTGCGCGTGGCGCCGCCGGGGCGCAAGGCGCAGGCGCTGGGCCTGCTGGCGGGCGGCACGGCGGTGGCCATGGTGCTGGGCATTCCGCTGGGGCGCGTGGTCGGCCAGTGGCTGGACTGGCGCGTCACCTTCGCCGCCATCGGCGTGCTGGCGCTGGCGGTCATGGCCACCCTGTACTGGCTGCTGCCGCTGCTGCCCAGCGAAAACGCCGGCTCGGCGCGCAGCGTGCCGCTGCTGCTGGCGCGCGCGCCGCTGGCGGCGCTGTACCTGCTGACGGCGCTGGTCGTCACGGCGCAGTTCACCGCGTACAGCTACATCGAGCCGTTCGTGCAGCGCGTGGCCGGCCATGGCGGCATGGTGACCACCACGGTGCTGCTGCTGTTCGGCGGCGCGGGGCTGCTGGGCAGCGCGCTGTTCGGCCGCTGGGGCATGCGCTTTGCGCGCGGCTTCCTGCTGGCCGCCATCGCCACGCTGGCGCTGTGCATGCTGGCGCTGCGCCCGCTGGCGCCCTGGGCCTGGGGGCTGTACGCGCTGGCGGCGGTGTGGGGCGTGGGCTTCATCTGCTTCGTGCTGGCGTTGCAGGCCAAGGTGCTGCGCCTGGCGCCGGACGCGACCGACGTGGCCATGTCGCTGTTCTCGGGCATCTTCAACGTCGGCATAGGCGCCGGCGCGCTGCTGGGCAGCCAGGTCAGCCAGCACGCGGGCATGCAGGCCATCGGCTGGGTGGGCGGCGCGCTGGCGGCGCTGGGCGTGCTGTGGTGCGCCTACGCCTTCGCCCGCTGGCCCGCGGCGGCCCGGCCGCAGCCGCAGCCGTAACCGCCCGGCCCGAATGTCGCGCGCGCGACCGCCGCGCGCCTGCCCATCAGGACAAGCCCGATGCGGCAAACGCGCGGGCACCTTCCACAATGGCTGCTGGCCCATAACCGCAATCATTGCCACGGAAGCCCTGATGGACACAATCTGGTTGGACAACTACCCCCCCGGCGTACCGCACGACGTGGACGCCGATCAATACACGTCGGTCGCGCAGATGCTGGAGGAGTCGTTTGCGCGCCACGCCGCCGAGCCGTTCTCGGTCTGCATGGATCGCTGGATGGGCTATGGCGAGCTCGACCGCCTGTCGGCCCAGCTGGGCGCCTGGCTGCAGGGGCAGAACCTGCCCGCCGGCGCGCGCGTGGCCATCATGCTGCCCAACGTGCCACAGTTCGCCGTGACCATGGCGGCCGTGCTGCGCGCGGGCTACACCTGCGTCAACGTCAACCCGCTGTACACCGCGCGCGAGCTGGCGCACCAGCTCAAGGACTCGGGCGCCAGCGCCATCGTCATCCTGGAGAACTTTGCCCACACGCTGGCCGAAGTGATCGACGGCACGGCCGTGCAGCACGTCGTCGTCACCTCGATGGGCGACCTGCTGGGCCCGGTGTACGGGCGCTGGATCAGCTTTGCCGTGCGCCACCTGGCGCGCATGGTGCCGGCCTACGCGCTGCCGCTGGGCGGCGGGCGCCAGGTGCTGCCGTTCAAGCGCGCGCTGGCGCTGGGCGCGCGCCGGCGCCTGAACCCGGCGCAGGTCACGCCCGACACGCCGGCCTTTCTGCAGTACACGGGCGGCACCACCGGGCTGTCCAAGGGCGCGGTGCTGACGCAGCGCAACATCATCGCCGCCACGCTGCAGGCCGAGAGCTGGTTCACTCCGGCGCTGGCGCGCGTGGGCGACGCGCGGCGCATCAACAGCATCGCGGCGCTGCCGCTGTACCACATCTTCGCGCTCACGCTGTGCCTGCTGGCGATCCGCCAGGGCTCGCACCTGACGCTGATCCCCAACCCGCGCGACATTCCCAAGCTGGTCGAGGTGCTGGGCAAGCGCCCCTTCCACCTGCTGCCGGCCGTCAACACGCTGTTCAACGCGCTGCTGCAGAATGCGCAGTTCCGCCGGCTCGACTTTGCCCAGCTGTGCGTGTCGCAGGCCGGCGGCATGGCCGCCAGCGAGGCCACGGCGCACGAATGGAAGGCCGCGACGGGCAGCACCATGATCGAGGGCTGGGGCATGAGCGAGACCTGCGCCATCGGCACCAACAACCCAGTGGACAGCACCGGCTTCAGCGGCACCATCGGCCTGCCGCTGCCGGGCATCGCCATCGCCATCAAGGACGACGAGGGCCGCGACCTGCCCGTGGGCCAGGCCGGCGAGATCTGCATCCGCGGCCCCAACGTCACGCCCGGCTACTGGAACCAGCCCGAGGAGAACGCCAGGACCTTCACCGCCGACGGCTTCATGCGCACGGGCGACATCGGCATCATGGACGCGCAGGGCTTCACGCGCATCGTCGACCGCAAGAAGGACATGATCCTGGTCAGCGGCTTCAACGTCTTCCCCAACGAGCTGGAGCAGGTCATCGCGCTGTGCCCCGGCGTGCTCGAATGCGCCGCCGTCGGCGTGCCCGACGACAAGCAGGGCGAGGCCATCAAGGTCTTCGTGGTGCGCAGCGAATCGACCCTGAGCGAGGACGACGTGCAGCGCTACTGCCACGAGCACCTGACGGGCTACAAGCGCCCGAAGTTCATCGAGTTCCGCGACGAGCTGCCCAAGAGCAACGTGGGCAAGATCCTGCGAAGGGAATTGAGATCAACCCCCTGAGGCGCTGCGCGCCTTCCCCCTTCTCTCGAATGGCTGCGCCATTCGGGAAGGGGGACGCCGCCAGCGCGGCGGGGCGGCCCTTGCGCGGCGGCCCACCCGATGCCGGGCGCCCTAGGTTGTATTAGGCTACCGACCATGTCCCATACATCCGCCGTGCCCCTGCTGCCGCCCGACATCGCCGTGCTCGAACGCGGCTGGCTGTCGGCCAACAACATCCTGTTCACCGGCGCGGGCGACGCCGCGCTGGTCGACAGCGGCTACTGCACCCACGCCGCGCAGACCGTGGCGCTGGTCGAATCCGCCCTGGGCGGGCGCGCGCTAGCGCGCCTGCTCAACACCCATCTGCACAGCGACCACTGCGGCGGCAACGCCGCGCTGCAGGCGCGCTGGCCGGGACTGGCCACGCTGATTCCGCCGGGCCAGCTCGACCTGGTGCGCGCCTGGGACGCCTACGCCCTGAGCTACACCCCCACTGGCCAGGATTGCCCGCGCTTTCGCGCCGACGCCGTGCTGGCCCCGGGCAGCAGCGTGGCGCTGGGCGGGCGCGACTGGCAGGTGCACGCCGCCCCGGGCCACGACCCGCACGCGGTGCTGCTGTTCCAGCCGCAGCTGCGGCTGCTGATATCGGGCGACGCGCTGTGGGAGAACGGCTTCGGCGTGGTCTTCCCCGAACTGGACGGCGCGGACGCGTTCGCCGAGGTCGGCGCCACGCTGGACCTGATCGAGCAGCTCGACCCCGCCACCGTCATCCCCGGCCACGGCCCGGTGTTCGGCAACGTGCCCGCCGCCCTCGCCCTGGCACGCCGGCGCCTGGCCGGCTTCGTGGCCGACCCGCTCAAGCACGCACGCTACGCGGCCAAGGTGCTGCTCAAGTACAAGCTGCTCGAATGGCAGCAGCGCCCGATGGACGAGGTGCGCGCCTGGCTGCTGGCCACGCCCTACTTCATGCAGCTGCACGCGCGGCATTTCAGCGCCGTGGGTGCCAGCGCCTGGATGGAGCAGCTCGTCGCCGAGCTGGCCGCCAGCGGCGCGGCGCGCGTGCAAGACGGCGTGCTGCACAACCTGTAGCGCGGACGGCGCCGCTCCAGCCGGGCGGCAGTCATGCCAGAATTTGCCGGGCAACAGGGCGCAGTCCCTGCCGATCACCCATCAGGAGACACCACCCATGCAGCAGGCTCGCCGCCGTTTGAGAACTTCGTTCGCCGTGGCGCTTTGCGCCTTTGCCGGCGCCGTCTGGGCGCAATCGGGCGCGGGCATTCCCGTGGGGGTGGTGGGCCCCTTCAGCGGCCCCTCGTCCGATTTCGGCAAGCCGATGCTGCAGGGCATACAGATGGCCATCGACGAGGTGAACGCGGCCGGGGGCTACCTGGGCCGGCCGTTCACCCTGGTCGTCAAGGACGACAAGGGCGACCCCGACACGGGCCTGAAGGTGGCGCAGGAGCTGGTGGCCGAAAAAGTTATCGCCACCCTGGGCTTTTGCAACACCGGCGTGGCGATGAAGGCGCTGGATGCGTTCCAGAACGGCCAGATGCCCTTGATCGTTCCCTGCTCCACCGGCTCCCCGGTCACGGCCAAATACCCGGCGGCGCAAAGCTACATCTTCCGCAACTCCCCCAGCGACACCATCCAGGCGCCGTTCGTGGTGGACGACATCCTCAAGCGCGGCTGGAGCAAGGTGGCGGTGTTTGCCGACACCACCGGCTATGGCGAAGCGGGGCTGAAGGACGTGGTCGCCGCCCTGGCGGCGCACCAGATCAAGCCGGTGTACGTGGCCCGCTTCGCGCTCGGCGCCAAGGACTTGCGCAAGGAGCTGCAGGAGGCGCGCGAGGCCGGCGCCCAGGTGGTGTTCAGCTACACCGTCGGCGAGGAGAACGCCACCATTGCCCTGGGGCGGCGCGACCTGGGCTGGAAGGTGCCGCAGGTGGGCGCCTGGCCGCTGTCGTTTCCGTTCTTCATCGACGGCGCCAAGGACGCGGCCGAGGGCGCGCTGATGGCGCAAAGCTTCATCGCCGAGCCCAGCAACGAACGCCGCCGCGCCTTTCTGGCCGGATTCAAGCGCAAGTACGGCGAGAAAATGGCCGTTCCGATGGCCGCGGCGCAGGGCTACGACGCCGCCTACCTGCTGACCTACGCGCTGCTGGGCATCCACGACGGCAGGCTCGACGGCCCAGCCGTCAAGAAAGCCCTGGAGAACATCCAGACGGTGTACTACGGCGTGATCGCCACCTACGAGCACCCGTTCGACGCGCAGAACAAGGAAGCCCTCTCCGCCAACATGCTGGTCATGGGCAAGGTGCAGAACGGCGCGATCACCTTCGCCTACCCCGAGGACGCCAAGCGCAGCATCTTCGTGCAGCGCAAGAAGGTGCCGTAGGCGCCGCCCGCTGCGCGCGTCAGGGCAGATCCTGGTTTGGCTCGGGCTCGCTCGGGTCGCGCGGGCCTATCGTGCCCAGGTGGCTCTTGAGCGACTGGGGCTTGCCCGTCAGGATGGCGGCGTAGTTGACGGTGTTGGCCAGCACCTTCTTGACGTAGTCGCGCGTTTCGGTGAACGGCACGTTCTCGGCCCAGATGGCGGCGTCCAGCACCGGGCCGTTGCGCCACTTGCGCGGGCGCCCCGGGCCGGCGTTGTAGGCGGCGGCGGCCAGCGCCATCGAGCCGTCGAAGTCGTCGAGCGCGAGCTTGAGGTAGGCCGTGCCCAGCGCGATGTTGGTGTCCAGGTCGTAGATCCGGCTGGCGGAGAAGTCCTCCATGCCGATCTTTCGGGCCGTCCAGCGCGCGGTGGCCGGCATCAGCTGCATCAGCCCCGACGCGCCCACGCCCGAGCGCGCCTGCATGATGAAGCGGCTTTCCTGGCGGATCAGCCCGTAGACGTAGGCCGGATCCAGTCCGATGCTGCGCGCGCGCTCGACCACCGCCGCCTGGTAAGGCATGGGAAAGCGCTGCTCCACGTCCACCACGCCCTGCGTGCGCTCGCTGGTGTTGATGCAGCGGTCCCACACCTGCATCCGGCAGGCGAAGTCGGCGGCGGCCAGCAGCTCGCGCTCGCCCATGCCGCCGGGCGCGTGCAGGTTGATGGCGTAGTTCCATTCGCGCACGCCCTCGCTGCGCAGCCCCAGCAAAATGGCGTACAGCCCGCGGTTCAGGCCCGGGTTGGCGCGGGCGGCGGCTTTTTCCTCGGCCGTCAGCGGCGCGGGCGCGGGCGGCGGCGTGATGGGCCGGCCCAGCTCCTCCTGCGCCAGCTGCTCGTAGAAGCCCTCGGTGCCGGCGATGCGCTCGTACAGCGCGCGCGCCTGCGCGCGGCCCGCCTCGCCCGGGTGCTGCGCGGCGGTGGCCCGCGCCTGCCAATAGACCCAGGTGCTGTCCTGGCGCGCGCCGGCGCTCATGCCGGCAATCGCCTGCTCCACCAGCTTCCAGTGCCCGCCGCGCAGCGCGGCGCGCGCCTTCCAGGCGAGCATGTCGTCGGTCAGCTCGGCGTCCTTGCCGGCCTTGTCGAAGTAGCGCAGCGCGTCGGGCGAGAGCTGCCGGGCCGCGTACTGGCCGATCAGCCCCCACAGCCAGCCGCGCTCCTCGCGCGTCAGGCGCGCGTCCCAGCGCTCCTGCATCTGCCGGGCCGCATCGTCGGGGTCGGTGCGCGCCACGCGCACCAGCGCCAGCACGGCCAGTTCCTGGCGCTCGCGCCCGCTGGCCCTGGCCTGCACGGCCAGGTACTTGGCCGGTGCGTCCAGCGCCTTGCGCAACGCCGGCAGCGCGTTGGGGTCGATCACCTGCACCACCTTGCGCACCGCGCCCACGCGGCTGCCGTCGGCCACCAGGCGCGCCTTGCGCCATACGTCCAGCGGGCGGATTTTCCTGTCGGCCAGCAGCTGCGCGGCGGCGCTGGTGCAGCCGTCCTCGGCGCCGTGCTGGGCGTACCAGTTGTCCAGCACCTGGGCGCCGGCGTCGGCGCCGCCCTGCCCCTGCAGCTGCGCGATCAGCAGCTTGTAGCAGCGCACTTCGCGGTCGTCGCGCATGCGGTATTTTTCCAGCATGGCACTGAACCCCGCCCAGTCGCGGCGCTGGCCCAGCAGCAGCAGCCAGTCGTTGCGCAGGCGGTCTTCCTGGTAGGTGCCGGCCCAGCGCTGCAAAAAGGCCTCGACCTCGGCCGGCTGCGCCTGCTCCAGCCGCGCGCGCAGCTCCCAGTACGCGGCCCAGGGCTCCAGCACGTGGCCGCGCGCCTGCGGCAGCAGGGCGGTGAGCTTTTGCGCGTCACCCTTGCTGAACGCCTTTTGCATCTCCAGCAGCGTCTCGTCGCCCTGGTTCTGCGCCGCCGCCAGCGCGGTGAACGCCGCCAGGGCGGCGCCCAGCAGCGGTGTCAGAATCTTGTGCCATTGCATGACAGGAATTATGTGATGGACAAAGCAGCCCTGCGCCGCGCATTGGTGCAACAACGCCTGGATTTACCCGACCGCCTGCAGCGCGCCGACCGCCTGCAGGAGGTGCTGCGCATCTGGCTGGTGGATCAGCCGGACACGGTGATCGGCGCCTACTGGCCGATCAAGGGCGAATTCGACCCGCTGCCCGCGCTGCACCGCTGGAAGGAGGACGGCGAACTGCTCGACGAGCCGCAGCGCCGGCGCATCGGCCTGCCGGTGATCGACAAGCGGCACAAGACGCTGACCTTCCACGCCTGGTACCCCGGCTGCCCGATGGAGGAGGACGCCTACGGCATCCCCAAGCCCAAGGACACCGAGCTGATCGTGCCCACGCTGCTGCTGGTGCCCTGCGTGGGCTACGGCCCGGGCGGCTACCGGCTGGGCTACGGCGGGGGCTTCTACGACCGCACCCTGGCCGCGCTGCAGCCGCGCCCGGTGACCGTGGGCCTGGGCTACACGCAGGGCTACGTGGACGACTTCGAGCCCGAGGCGCACGACCTGCCTCTGGACGCCATCCTGAACGATAACGGGGTGGTGTGGCCCATCTAAAAACATAGCTGTTTGCGCTTTATAAACAAAAGACTCAGATACAAAACCATTTGAATTTGTTCTATACACTGCGCAAACAGCTATTCTTTTTGTATATCCATCGCCCAGACCGACGACGGCTGCAGCCCCAGGCCTTCGGGCTGGCCCAGCGGCCAGGCGCAATGCGCGCCAGATCGCCGAACACATCAACCGGCATGCTCTTGCAAAGGGCTTTTTTTTGCATTTTATTTATTACTAATTACTTAACATTTTATTATTTTTGTGTAATATTTATCCACCATGTCCATCTCTCTCGATACCAAGGCCCAACCTCGGCACCTGCTGCTCGAACTGCTGCTGGCCACCGGCGCGGACGCCCTCCCGGTGAGCCACGCCGTGGCGGCGGGCGCCCTTTTCGGCATCAGCGAAAACCACGTGCGCGTGACCCTGGCACGCCTGGCCGCGCAAGACATGGCGCAGGCCAGCGAACGGGGTGCCTGGCGCCTGGGGCCGGCGGCGCAAGGCCTGGCGCAGGACGTGGCGCGCTGGCGCCAGGTCGGCGAGCGCCTGCGCCCATGGAACGGCCAGTACGCCGCGGCGTACCTGGAGCCGCTGGCGCGCGCCGACAAGGCGCAGGCCGACAGGCGCGAGCGCGCCCTGCGCATGCTGGGCTTCGCCCCGTTGCGCCCGGGTCTGTGGCTGCGCCCGGACAACATCGAGGCCAGCATTGCCGCCATGCGCGCGCGCCTGCTGGCGCTGGGCCTGGAGCCGGACGCCGTGGTCTGCGGCTGCACCCAGCTGGACGCTACGACCGAAGCCGCCGTGGACACGCTGTGGGACGGCGCGGCGCTCAACGCCGGCTACCGCGCCACGCAGGAGCGCCTGCAGCGCTGGCTGGCAGGCAGCGCGCGCCTGCCCGTAGAACAGGCGGCACGCGAAGCGTTCTTCCTGGGCGGCGCGGCGATCCGCCAGCTGGTGTACGACCCGCTGCTGCCCGAACCCATGGTTGACGGCGCGCTGCGCCAGGGCTTCATCGACAGCGTGCACGCCTTCGATGCCGCCGGGCGCACCCTGTGGCAACGCTTCTACGACAGCCTGTCCACCCCCGACACCGCCAGCCGCAGGCCGCGCCTGCGCGCGGCCTGACAACCCCTTCCATCCACCGGAGACGATCATGAACGCCACCACCGACACCACCGCCCTGCACAGCCGCTACCTGGCCGAAACGCACCAGGTGCACAACGTATCGTGCGAGCTGGCCGACTACAACATGTACGCGCAAGACGCCGCGCTGCGCGAAGCCGTGGCGCGCGAAGGCGCGGCCTGGGCCGACGCCGGCCTGCAGCGCTTCGGCCAGCTGACCGGCTCCGGCGAATACCTGGAGCAGGGCACGCTGGCCAACAAGTACATCCCCGAGCTGGAAACGCATGACCGCTTCGGCAACCGCGTCGATCTGGTCAAGTTCCACCCCGCTTACCACCGCCTCATGGGCACGGCCATCGAACACGGCCTGCACTCCTCGCCGTGGACGGATCCGCGCCCCGGCGCCCACGTGGCGCGCGCCGCCGGCAACTACCTGCACACCCAGGTCGAGGCCGGCCACGGCTGCCCTATCACCATGACTTTTGCCGCCGTTCCCACGCTGCGCCTGCAGCCCGAGCTGGCCGCGCTGTGGGAGCCGCGCATCACCGCCCGCGCCTACGATCCGCGCAACGTGCCCGCGGAGCAGAAGGCAGGCCTGACCATCGGCATGGCCATGACCGAGAAACAGGGCGGATCGGACGTGCAGGCCAACACCACGCGCGCCTACCCCGTGGGCCAGGGCGGGCCGGGGCAGATGTATGAGTTGGTGGGGCACAAGTACTTCGTCTCGGCACCCATGTGCGACGCCTTTCTGGTGCTGGCGCACACGGACAAGGGGCTGTCGTGCTTTTTGCTGCCGCGCTGGCGCCCCGACGGCAGCAAGAACCCGCTGCAGGTGCTGCGCCTGAAGAAAAAGATGGGCAACGCCTCCAACGCGTCGAGCGAGACCGAACTGCGCGGCGCGCTGGCCTGGATGGTGGGCGAGGAAGGGCGTGGCGTGCGCAACATCATCGAGATGGTCGCCATGACGCGCTTCGACTGCATGGTGGGGTCGAGCGCCGGCATGCGCATGGCCCTGTCGCAGGCGCTGCACCACTGCGCGCACCGCAGCGCCTTCGGCAAGCGCCTGGCGGAGCAGCCCCTGATGCAGAACGTGCTGGCCGACCTGGCGCTCGAGAGCGAGGCGGCGATGGTGCTGTCCATGCGCATGGCGCGCGCGCTCGACGAGCGCGCCGCCAACCCGCACGAAGACCTGCTGGCGCGCCTGATGACCGCCGTGGGCAAGTACTGGATCTGCAAGCGCACGCCGCAGCACGCCTACGAGGCCATGGAGTGCATCGGCGGCAGCGGCGTGATGGAAGACAGCATGTTCCCGCGCCTGTACCGCGAGGCGCCGGTCAACGCCATTTGGGAAGGCAGCGGCAACGTGCAGTGCCTGGACGTGCTGCGCGCCATGGGCAAGGCGCCGGCGGTGGTGCAGGCCTTTTTCGACGAGCTGCGCCCCACCCAAGGCCAGAACGCGCGGCTGGACGCGCAGGTGCAGGCGCTGCAACGCGATCTGGCCGACCCGGCCGACCTGCAGTACCGCGCGCGCCACGTGGTGGAGCGCATGGCGCTGGCCATGCAGGCCAGCCTGCTGCTGCGCGGCGCACCGGCCTGCGTGGCCGACGCCTTCTGCGCGTCGCGCCTGGACCAGCAGGGCAGCTACCACTACGGCGCGCTGCCGCGCGGCGTGGACGCCGCAGCCATCATCGAACGCGCCACGCCGCGCATCGGGTAAGCCGCCATCACACCGGCAGGTATTCACGCCTTGCCGCACAATGGGCCGCTCGTTTCGCGGCCCATTTCTTTGACAGGTGCACCCCATGCTCGAACTCTATATCGGCAACAAGAACTACTCCTCCTGGTCCATGCGTCCCTGGGTGCTGCTGCGCCAGGCCGGCATCGACTTCACCGAGGTCATGGTGCGCTTCGACAGCTTTGCGGCGGACTCCAGCTTCAAGGCGCGGCTGCAGCAGGTATCGCCCACCGGCAAGGTGCCGGTGCTGGTCGATGGCGGCGTGACGGTATGGGACACGCTGGCCATTGCCGAATACCTGGCCGAGCGCCATCCCGAAAAAAACCTGTGGCCCCAGGACAGCGCCGCCCGTGCCCAGGCGCGCAGCGTCTGCGCCGAAATGCACAGCGGCTTTGGCGCGCTGCGCAGCCACTGCGGCATGAACATCGAGGCGCACCTGCCCGAGGTGGGCGCCCTTCTGTGGCGCGACCAGGCCGGCGTGCGCGCCGACGTGCAGCGCCTGGTGGACATGTGGAGCGCGCTGCTGCAGCAGCACGGCGGCCCCATGCTGTTCGGCCAGTTCAGCATTGCCGACGCGTTCTACGCCCCGGTGTGCATGCGCCTGATCAGCTACGGCCTGCCGGTGCCCGCGCACATCGCCGCCTACGTGCAGCGCGTGCGCGAGCTGCCCGGCGTGCAAGCCTGGGTGGACGGCGCGCTGGCAGAGCAGGATTTTCTGGACTTTGAGGAGCCGTACCGGCTGGGACGTGCGGGCTGACCAGCATGTGCGAGGCCTCCCGATGTAGCACCAATGTGCTACATTGACCCGCCACAGGAGCCGCCATGTCCACCACCACCATCCGCCTTGAAGACGAGCTGAAAACCCGCATCAACGCCGCAGCGGCGCAAGCGGGCAAGACGGCCCACGCCTTCATCCTGGAAACGCTGGCGCAGAAGGTGGAGCAGGTGGAACAAGACAACGCCTTCCACGCCCTGGCCGACGAGCGCTGGGCGCGCATCCGCGCCACGGGCAAGACGGTGGCCTGGGACGACGCCCAGGCCTATCTTGCTGCCCGCGCCCGAGGCGAGCGCCCGCGCAAGCCCGCCGCACGCACGCCGGGCAAGTAAGCACCGCCCACGGCCAGCCCCAGCCTGCAACGCTCGCCCCACCGCATGACCCGCATCGAACTGGCGCCGCAAGTGCTGGAGGACTTCGACCGCTTCTTCGACCACATCGCCCAATACGACCCAGGCTCCGCGCCCGAGCGCATCGATGCCATCGTGCAGGCCCTGCAAATCCTGGCCCACAGCCCGCACATCGGGCGCCCCGTGCGCGGCGGCAAGCGCGAACTGGTGATAGGCCGCGCGTCGCGCGGCTACGTGGCGCTATACCGCTACGTGGCCGCCATCGACACGGCGTTTGTGCTCGCACTGCGCAGCCAGAAGGAATCTGGCTACAAACGCTGAACGGCCTTTTTACCCCTGCCGGAACTGCTTGCGCAAATACGCCTTGTGGCGCCCGATATGCGCCATTTGCGCTGGGGCGATGGAGCCGCCCAGGTCTTCGTCCTCGGTGTTGAGCACGGCGTTGGCGTAGGCCATGGCGCGCGCCACCACGGCGGCCTCGTCCAGCCCCTGCGCCGCCGCCAGATCCAGCGCCACGCGGCGCATCGCGCGCTGCGCCAGCAGCCACATCGCGCCAAAGGCGTCCCAGGCGGCGGCGCTCTCCAGCGCCTTGTCGTGCTCGGCCAGGATGGCGCTCAGGGGTTTGTCCAGCAGCAGCTGCATCTCCTGCAGCTGCTGCCGTAGCGCCTCGGCCTGCGCCTGCAGGTCGGCTGCGGCCTGTTCGGCGGCGCTGGGCGCGGGCGCTGCGGGAATCGGCAGGCTGCCGTCGGGGTTGGGCTGGACGATGGTGATGAGGCTGGACGGCATGGCGCGCTCCACGGGACTGGGCAGGGCGCTGAATTTACACTGCCGCCATGCAGATCTATATGGTGGGCGGCGCCGTGCGCGACCGCCTTTTGGGGCGCCCCGTGCACGACCACGACTGGGTGGTGGTGGGCGCCACGCCCGAGCAGCTCACGGCCCAGGGGTTTGTTCCCGTGGGGCGCGACTTCCCGGTTTTTTTGCACCCCGAGACGCACGAGGAATACGCCCTGGCGCGCACCGAGCGCAAGAGCGGGCGCGGCTACCGGGGGTTTGTCGTGCAGGCGTCGCCCGACGTGACGCTCGAAGAGGATTTGTCGCGGCGCGATTTGACTATCAATGCAATAGCTATCTGCGCAGATGGGACGGACTCTGGAGCCATTTTTGACCCCTATTCCGGCGTGCGCGACCTGCAGCTGCGCGTGCTGCGCCACGTGACCGGCGCGTTTCGCGAAGACCCGGTGCGCATCCTGCGCGTGGCGCGCTTTGCCGCGCGCTTTACCGACTTCTCGATCGCGCCCGAGACCCTGCAGCTCATGCGCGAGATGGTGCAGTCCGGCGAGGCCGACCACCTGGTGGCCGAGCGCGTGTGGCAGGAAATCGCACGCGGCCTGATGGAAGAGCGCCCCTCGCGCATGTTCGAGGTGCTGCGCGACTGCGGCGCGCTGGCCGTGGTGCTGCCCGAGCTCGACCGGCTGTGGGGTGTGCCGCAGCGCGCCGACTACCACCCCGAGGTGGATACCGGCGTGCACGTGATGCTCGTGCTGGATATGGCCGCGCGCCTCTCGGCCCCGCTGCCCGTGCGCTTTGCCTGCCTGGCGCACGACCTGGGCAAGGGCACGACGCCGGCCGACGCGCTGCCACGCCACATAGGCCACGAGGGGCGCAGCGCCAGATTGCTGGCAGACGTGGCCGAACGCCTGCGCGTGCCCGCCGACTGCCGCGAAACCGCCGACGTGGTAGCGCGCGAGCACGGCAACATCCACCGAAGTGGCAGCCTGGACGCCGCCGCCCTGCTGCGCCTGCTGGAGCGCTGCGACGCGCTGCGCAAGCCAGCGCGCTTTGCCGACGTGCTGCTGGCCTGCGAGTGCGATGCGCGCGGGCGGCAGGGGCATGCGGACGCGCCCTACCCGCAGCGCGCGCGCCTGCTGGCGGCGCAGGAAGCAGCCCGCGGCGTGGCCACCGCTCCCATTGCGGCGCAGGCGGCGGCGCGCGGGCTCAAGGGCGCGCAGGTGGGGAAGGCCATTCACCAGGCGCGCGCGCAGGCCATCGGCGCAGCCCTGGCCGTATGACCGATAGAAGTGCTACAGCCACTTGACGATCAAGCCCACCACAAAGCTCAGCAGCACCGTACTGGTCAGCGGAATGAACCAGTCGCGCCCCAGCAGCCGGAACGAAAAATCACCGGGCAGCCGCCCCAGCCCCAAACGCTTGAGCCAGGGCGTGAGCCCGTTGATCAGCACCAAGGCCAAAAAAACGGCGATCAGCCAGCGGATCATGCCCGCGCCACGCTGAGTAGGGTCAACATCACGTGCCTCAAAGGGTGCGTCATAGCCGGTGCGTGCGGTCGCCCCGGGCAAAGCCCATGGGCGTCCAGGGCGCGCCCGGCCCGACGGCCAGCACCTTGAACAACTCGCCCATCTCGTGCTCCAGCATCAGCTTGGCGGCCGTGGCGCGCTCGGCCAGCGCCAGGCGTTCGAGCTGCTGCGGCAGGCCGCAGTTGATCAGGAAGTGCGCCTGGCTGGTATAGCCCAGCACGTTCAGCCCGGCGTCCTGCGCGGCCAGCGCCATGGCGGTGAAGTTGACGTGTGCGGTGATGTCCTTGAGCCCCACGTCGGCCAGCGGGTCGGGATCCACCCGGTGCGCGCGGTGGCACACCAGCGTGCCCATGTCGCGCTGCGGGTGGTAGTACTCGGCCTCGCCAAAACCATAGTCGATAAGGAAAGCCGCGCCCCGGCGCAGCGTGGCAGCCAGGGTGCGCATGAAGGCCTCGCCCTGGGGGTGGATTTCGGTCAGGTAGTCGTGCTCTCCGCCCAGCTCCACCGGCGGGCGCAGGCCGGTGGGGCGGTCGCTCCAGGCAAAGCCCGCGCCTTCTGCCACCACGCCGCGCTCGTGCCACACGCCGTCCACGCGGTGCAGCAGCTGCACCGGCATGGCGTCCAGCACCTCGTTGCCCACAGCCACGCCGTCGATCGCATCGGGCAGGCGGTCGGCCCAGGCCACGCGGTCGCCAAACGCCGCCAGGCGCTGCTGCTGGCGCGCGCGCAGGCTGCCCGACAGATCCACGATGGTGTAGCGGCGCACGGCGTCGCCCAGCGCGCCCAATAGCTGTTCGGCCAGCGCGCCGCTGCCGGCGCCGAACTCCCAGACCTCGTCGGTCGCAGTGTGCGCCAGCGCCTCGCGCACCTGCGCGGCCAGCACCTGGCCGAACACGGGCGAGAGCTCGGGCGCGGTCACGAAGTCGCTGCCGCTGTGCGGCATCGCGCCAAACTTGGGGCTGGTATTGGCGTAATAGCCCAGGCCGGGCGCGTACAGCGCCAGCTGCATGAAGCGGTCAAAACCTATCCAGCCGCCAGCGGCAGCGATATCCTGGCCTATGCGTACAGCCAGCGCGGGGGTGTCGACGGTCATAATTTCCTTGCGCGCCCAGGCCTGGCTGGCCAATGGGCGATGAGAGCGCGCATTGTATGAACCCGCCCCGACAGGCGGCACAACGGAGACCTCCCTCATGACCACCCCCGACTGGGTTCTCGTGACCGGCGCGGCGCAGCGCCTGGGCCGCGAAACCGCCCTGGCCTTCGCTCGCGCCGGCTGGAACGTGCTGTGCCACTACCGCGGCTCGCACGCGGCGGCGCTGCAGACCCAGGCCGACGTTGCAGCCGCCGGACGCCAGTGCGCGCTGGTGCAGGCCGACCTGGCGCAGGCCGGCGCCGCCAGCGCGCTGCTCGACCAGTGCGCGCAGCAGGCCGGCGCGCTGCCGCGCTGCATCGTCAACAACGCCTCGATCTTCGAGGCCGACGACGCCGGCACGGCCAGCGCGGCGCACCTGCAGGCGCACTTCCAGACCAACACCGCCACCCCGCTGCTGCTGGGCAACGCGCTGCACGCGCGCCTGCGCGCCCAGGGCGGCGCGGCACCCGGCCGGCACAGCGTGATCCACGTGCTTGACCAGAAAGTGCACAACCTCAACCCGGACTACTTTTCCTACACCGTCAGCAAGCTGGCGCTGGAGCGCTGCGTGCAGCTGCAGGCACAGGCGCTGGCGCCGCTGGTGCGCGTGTGCGGGCTCTCGCCCGGGCTGATGTATCTGAGCGGGCCGCAGACGCAGGAGAACTTCGCGCGCGCCAGCCGCGTGAACCTGCTGGGCCAGGCCATAGACCCGCAGGACGTGGCGCAGTGCGCGCTGTTCATGGCCGGCAACACCTGCCTGAACGGCTGCACGCTGCAGGCGGACAACGGCCAGCACCTGGTGCCCCTGGCGCGCGACGTGATGTTCGCCATCGACGACAATGCGCGCCCATGAACTCCATCCTCCTGGCCTTTGGCGCACTTGACGCACGCCTGGCTACGCACTGCCGGGCGCTGAGCCTGCGCCGCCACGAGGTGGCCGTACGCATCGGCGTGCACGACTTCGAGCGCCAGGCGGCGCAGCGCATGTGGTTCGACGTGGATTTGTGCGTCAAGCTCGAACAAGCGCCCGCGGCACGCGACGAGCTGGCGCAGACGCTGGACTACGACTTCATCCGAGACGTGGTGGCCCAGGCCGTGGGCCAGCAGCACCACGAACTGCAGGAGTCGCTGTGCGACAGCATCGCCTGCGCCCTGCTGCAGCGCCCCGAGGTGCACGCCGTGCGCGTGGCCACGCGCAAGCCCGACGTCTACCCCGACAGCGCATCCGTGGGCGTGGAACGCATCTGCATCAAACCCTGGTAAGCACCGTGCACACCATTTCCAACGAGCAGGCACCGCGCAGCGGCCACCAGACCCTGACCCTGGCTGGCCTGCGCTTCGATGCCAACCTGGGCATCCTGGCGCACGAGAAGAACGCCCCCCAACCCATCCAGGTGGACGCCGAACTCAACCTGGGCGCGCAGCCGCTCAGCCCCCGCGACGACGACATCCTGCACGTGCTCGACTACCGCAAGGTGCGCCAGATCATCATCGACGAGTGCACGGCCGAACACGTCAACCTGCTGGAGAGCCTGATCGGCAAGCTGGCGCAGCGCCTGCTGCAGCTGCCCGGCGTGCTGGGCGTGCGCGTGAAGATCGCCAAGCTGGAAATCTTCGACGACTGCGAGGTCGCCATCCGCATCGAAACCGGGCAGTGGTAGCCGCCTACGCCAGGCGCGGCCGGTCCAGGTAGGCCTCCAACTGATCGAGGGCCAGCGGCTTGCTGAACAGATAGCCCTGATAGTAGCGGCAACCCCACTGCTGCAGCATGTCGCAGTGCGCCTGGGTTTCCACACCCTCGGCGATGACTTCCAGCCCCAGGCTTTCGCCCAGCGCGATCACGGTGCGCGCGATGGCCGCGTCGTTGGCGTCGTGCAGGATGTCGCGCACAAAGCCCTGGTCGATCTTGAGCTGGTCGAGCGGCAAGCGCTTCAAGTAGGCCAGCGACGAGAACCCGGTGCCGAAGTCGTCCAGCGAGAAGCGCACGCCCAGCGCACGCAGCGCCTTCATGCGGCCGATGACCTCCTCGATCTGGTACATCATCAGGCTCTCGGTCAGCTCGATCTTGAGCCGGTGCGCCGGCGCGCCGGTAGCGGCAATGGCCTCCTGCACCTGCTGCACGAAATCGTCCTGCTGGAACTGGCCGGCGCTGACGTTGACCGCCATGGACAGGTGGGCGCGCTGCGGCTGCTGCGCCCACTGCGCCAGCTGGGCGCAGGCAGCGTGCAGGATCCAGCGCCCCAGCGGCAGGATGAGGCCGGTCTTCTCGGCCAGCGGGATGAACTCGGTGGGCGGCACCATGCCGTGGCCCTGCAGGTGCCAGCGCACCAGCGCCTCCACACCCACCACCTGCCCCGTATCGGACAGCTGCGGCTGGTAGTGCAGCGCAAAGTGCTGCTGGCGCAGCGCCTCGCGCAGGCTGCGCTGCAGGCGCGCGCGGCTGCTGACCTGCTCCTGCAACTGCGACTCGAAGAACAGAATGCTGCCCGGCCCGGTGTGCTTGGCCTGGTTGAGCGCCAGCACCGCCTTGCGCAGCAGTTCCCGGGGATCCTGATGCTCTTGGCCGAATACCAGTATGCCGACGCTGCTGCTCAGGTTGTGCGCCGTGGCGTCCACGCTGATGGGGCGCGCCAGCATGCCCGTCAGGCGCGCCGCCACGCGCTCGGCCTCGCGCGCCGCGTCGCCCATGGTGGGCGACAGGCGTTCCAGCAGCACCATGAATTCGTCACTGCCCAGGCGCGTAACCATGTCCTGCGGACCCAGCGCCTCACGCATGCGTTCGCCCACCAGTTGCAGCAGCCGGTCGCCATGGTCATGCCCCAGCGTGTCGTTGACAGTCTTGAAGTCGTCGATGTCCAGGCACAGCAGCACGCCCAGGCGCTGCTGCTCCAGGCTGCGCGCCTGCACCTGCTCCAGCCGCTGCATGAGCTGGCGCACGTTGGGCAGGCCGGTCAGCGCGTCGGTGGAGGTCAGGCGCTCAATCTGCGCGAACGCCTGGCGGTAGGCCGTCACATCGTGCGTGACCCACAGCATGCAGGGCTCGCCCTCCACCTGCAGCAAGATGGCCGACATCAGCGCCGTCACCACGCTGCCGTCGCGCCGGCGCAGGTACTGCTCCTGGCGCATGCAGCTGCCTTCGGTCAGTACCTGGTCGACCAATTTCTGGCGTATCGGCGCGCTGCCGGCGGGCCAGATGCCCAGCTCCAGCCCCGAATGCCCCACGACTTCTTCGCGCGTCCAGCCGAACATCTGCTCGAAGCCGGTATTGATGTCCAGGTGCCGGCCGTCGGCCACGCGCGTGATGTCCAGCGCGTCCGGGCTGAGCATGAAGGCCGCGCGGTAGCGCTGCTCGCTCTCGCGCACGCTTTGCTGGCGCCTGTCGAGCTGCGCCACCAGATGGTTGAAGCCGCGCACCAGCTGGCCGATTTCCGCAGCAGCCGACGCCCGCTCGGCCAACGGCTGCAGCGCCTGGCTCTGGCCGGCCATCGTGTCCAGGTGGGCAGCTATGGCTTCCAGCGGCCGCAGCTCGCGGCGCAGCAACCCCCAGATGCCCCAGGTGAACAGAGCCGACACCGTCAATGCTCCCAGCAGCAGGTGGATGCGCATGGCGTCCAGCGTGGCGAAGGCCTGGGCCGTGGGCTGGCTGACCATGACCAGCCACTGCGCCGGCTCGATCTGCCGCACCGTCGCCAGTTGCTCGGCGCCGTGCAGCGCCAGGGCGGCGCTGCCCTCGGCACCGTTGATGAAGCTGTCGAGCGCCGGTTCCTGACCAGCGATGGGCAGCACCTCCAAGCTGCGCCGGCGGTCGCTGGCGGTGATGACGGTGCGCGTGCTGCGCGCCACCACGACATAGTCGCTGACGCGCCCGCCAGTCTGCAGCTGCAGGGTGTCGATGAAATTGGCGCGCCCCAGATCCACCACCCCGGCGAGCACGCCCACAACGTTCCTGCCCGCATCGCGCATGGGGGTGGACAGGACGATCAGGGGACGGTTGCTCTCGCGCCCGAGCATGGGGTGGCTGATGACGGTCTGACCGGACAGCGATGCCTGGACGTATTCGCTGAAGCCATACCCTTGCCCCAGGCGGGCGGACTGCTGCGGGTAGGCAACGACCACCTCGCCGCCGCTATCGGTCACAAAAGTGCCGCCGTTGAACAGTTGCTGCAGCACTATCCGTGCGCGCAGGCGCTGCTCCAGCTGCTGCGGTGCGTGTTCGGCGTCCGCGCCGAGCAGGCCGGCCACGGCCTGCAACGCCTGGGTGCGCTCATACAGCCCGCGCTGCAGCGCCTGCGCCAGCAGCGACGCCATCGACGCCTGCTGCGCCAGGATTTGCTCGCGCATGTCCTGGCGCACGCGCTGGCCCGCGTACAGCGCCAGCGACCAGACACCCGCCAGCGACAGCGCCAGCACCAGCAGGGCGATGCGCGTCTTGAGTGAATGCTGCAACAGGCGGTGCAAAACCATGGCGGTGAAATCCTGGGTTGGCTGACTCCTGGCCCATGTGCACATTAGCACGGACAGCCCTTTTTGTTGCTAGATGTTTGACCCACGTCAGGAACCGAAGCCCCGTGATCAACGCCTGCGCAATCGCCTGATGCCAGGGCCGATATTGGAATACGGGAAAATCCAGGCCTGCAGAAATTTTCCTGACCCCATGAACGCCGTCACCGACACCCCCTGGATCGCCGCCGAAGAAGGCATGTCCCCATCCGCCGCCGCGCACAACGACCGCAGCCGGGCCGACCGCGAGGCCCACAAGCTGGAAAAGCGCCTGTGCCGCGAGGTCGGCCGCGCCGTGCTCGACTTCAACATGATCGAAGAGGGCGACAAGGTCATGGTCTGCATGTCCGGCGGCAAGGACAGCTATACGCTGCTGGACATCCTGCGCAAACTGCAGCGGCGCGCGCCGGTCAAGTTCAGCATCGTCGCGGTCAACCTCGACCAGAAGCAGCCCGGCTTTCCCGAGCACGTGCTGCCGGAATACTTCAAGAGCCAGGGCATCGACTTCCACATCGAGAACCAGGACACCTACAGCGTCGTCAAGCGCGTCGTGCCCGAGGGCAAGACCACCTGCAGCATGTGCTCGCGCCTGCGCCGCGCCATTCTCTACAAAGTGGCCGACGAGCTGGGTGCGACCAAGATCGCGCTGGGCCACCACCGCGACGACATCGTCGCCACGCTGATGCTCAACATGTTCTACGGCGGGCGCATGAAGGGCATGCCGCCCAAGCTTGTGAGCGACGACGGCAGGCACGTGGTGATCCGCCCGCTGTGCTACGTGCCCGAGCGCGACACCACCGCCTGGGCGCAGGTGCAGCAGTTCCCCATCATTCCGTGCAACCTGTGCGGCAGCCAGGAAGGGCTGCAGCGCGTGGTCGTGGGCCAGATGCTGCGCGAGTGGGACAAGAAATTCCCTGGCCGCATCGAGAGCATGTTCCGCTCCATGGGCCACATCGTCACCACGCACATGATGGACCCCAAGCTGCACGACTTTGCCGGCGCCCGCGCCACCGGCGTGGCCGACCCGAACGGCGACACCGCGTTCGACGAGGAAGAACTGCCCATGCCGCTGCAAGTGGTGCGCACGCGCGAGGGCGAGGCAGCCTGAGAACCTGCGCGCCGCGCCGCACTCCAATCCGCCAAGGAGGTATCCCCATGCGCCTGCCGCGCCCTCTGTTCTCCCTGCTGATGGTCACGACGCTGCTGCTGGCCGGCTGCGCCGTGCCGCACCTGGTGGAGAGCGACGTCACCAGCTACTCCAGCCTCCGGCAGCTGCCCAGTCCGCCCAGCTACCGCATCGAGCGCCTGCCCTCGCAGCAGGAACAGGCCAAGACCTGGGCGCCCATCGAGGCGCAGGCCGAACAGGCGCTGGCGCGCGTCGGCCTGCAGCGCGCAGACGCGCAGCCCAGCCTGCTGGTGCAGCTGGGCGCCGTAGGCAACCGCACCCTGCCGCGCGACTGGCCGTACTACGGCGACAGCCCCTTCGGCTGGCGCATGGGCTGGCATCACCGGGGCATGGGCCTGGGCTGGATGATGGACATGCCGCCCACGCTGTACCACCGCGAGGTCAGCATCGTGCTGCGCGACGCGGCCACGCGCCAGGTGGTGTACGAAAGCTCGGCCACCTACGAGGACGTGTGGACCGAGGATCCGCTGATCTACGGCGTGCTGTTCGACCAGGCGCTCAGCGGCTTCCCGCAACCGCCCAGCGGCGCACGCAAGGTACGCACCGAAGTCATGCCCACGGCGCGCTGACTCCGCCCGGCCCGCCATGCAGCAACCCACCCGCATCATCGCCCTGCGCCACGGCGAGACCGCCTGGAACGTCGACACCCGCATCCAGGGCCACCTGGACATACCGCTCAACGACACCGGCCTGTGGCAGGCGCACCGGGTCGGCCAGGCGCTGGCGGGCGAGGACGTGGCCGCCATCTACAGCAGCGACCTGCAGCGCGCCTTTGCCACCGCCCAGGCCGTGGCCCGCAGCACCGGCGCGCCGCTGACGGCCGAGCCGCGCCTGCGCGAACGCAGCTTCGGCAGCTTCGAGGGCCGCACCTTCTCGCAGATCGAGCAAGAGTCGCCCGAGCAGGCGCAGCGCTGGCGCAAGCGCGACCCGGACTTCACCCCCGCCGGCGGAGGCGAATCGCTGGCCATGCTGCGCGAACGCATCGCCGCGGCCGTGCGTGCCATCGCCAGCCGCCACCAGGGCGAGCAGATCGTGCTGGTGGCGCACGGCGGGGTCATGGACGTGCTCTACCGCCTGGCCACGCGCGCGCACCTGCAGGCGCCACGCACCTGGCAGCTCACCAACACCGCCATCAACCGGCTGCTGTGGACGACGGACAGCGGCCTGGCGCTGGTGGGCTGGGGCGACACGCAGCATCTGGACAGCCAGGGACGCGACGAGAGCCACGCATAAGGACAGCGCCGAGCAAATCCCCCGCGTGCCATGCAGTGCGGGAACACACGCATGGCACAGCCGGGCACGGCTTGCCATCATCGGCCCCGCCTCCCTCCCACGCACCGCCCATGACCGCCACCACCCACAGCGCCGCCCACCCGTCCACCCATCCCGCGCCGCCGGCGCGCACCGGCTCCGCCCTGCTGTGGCTCATGCTGGCCTGCGCCGCCGCAGCCACGGCCACCAGCGCCCTGGGGTGGGTGCAATGGCACTGGCTGTTCAAGCCTCTGACCATGGTGGTCGCAATTATTTATGTAGCTATCAGCGCTTTAAGGACGGACCTTAGAGGCATTTTTTATTCAAAATCTCCGTACCCCCTGCTGATCGGCGCACTGCTGGGCTCACTGGCGGGCGACGTCTTCCTGATGCTGCCCGGCAACTTCTTCATCCCCGGCCTGGCCAGCTTTCTGCTGGCGCACCTGTGCTACATCGCGCTGTTCGGCCAAGGCGTGCCATGGCTGGACCAGCGCCGGGCGCTGCTGGCTACGCTGGCGCTGGGCGCAGCCATGTACGCCTTTCTGTGGCAGGGCGGGCTGCCTGCGGCACTGCGCCTGCCGGTGGCCGCCTACGTGCTGGTGATCGCGCTGATGGCGGCGCAGGCCTGGGCGCGCCGGGCGGCGCTGCCGGGCCGGCCGGCGCTGCTGGTGGCGCTGGGCGCGTGCTGCTTCATGCTGAGCGACTCGCTGCTGGCCACCAACCGCTTCGTCCAGCCGCTGCCGCTGGCGCAGCTGTGGGTGCTGGCCAGCTACTACGCGGCGCAGGTGCTCATCGTCGTAGGCGTGCTGCGCGGCGCCGGTGGTTCGAGCGCAAAGGCCTAAAGCAGGCTGGCGCCAGCCTGCGGCGCGGCCACCCCCAGATGCCGGTACGCCGCCAGCGTGGCCACGCGCCCGCGCGGCGTGCGCTGCAGAAAACCCTGCTGGATGAGATAGGGCTCGATCACGTCCTCGATGGTGCCGCTCTCCTCGCCGATGCTCGCCGCAATGTTGTCCAGGCCCACCGGGCCGCCGTCGAAGCGGTGCACCACGGCTTCCAGCAGTTTTCTGTCCATCACGTCGAAGCCCTGCGGATCGACGTCGAGCAAGGTCAGCGCGCGCCGCGCGATGTCCAGCGTGATGCGGCCGTCGCCCTTCACATCGGCGTAGTCGCGCACGCGGCGCAGCAGCCGGTTGGCGATGCGCGGCGTGCCGCGCGAGCGGCGCGCGATCTCGGCGCTGGCGTCCGCGTCGATGGGCGCCCGCATCAGGGCGCTTGAGCGCGTGACGATGCGCGCCAGCTCCTCGGGCGTGTAGAACTCCAGGCGCAGGACAACGCCGAAGCGGTCGCGCAGCGGATTCGTCAGCATGCCGGCGCGCGTGGTCGCACCCACCAGGGTGAAGGGCTGCAGATCCAGCTTGATCGAACGCGCCGCCGGCCCTTCGCCGATCATGATGTCGATCTGGTAGTCCTCCAGCGCCGGGTAAAGGATTTCCTCGACCACCGGCGACAGGCGGTGAATCTCGTCGATGAACAGCACATCGTTCTTTTCCAGGCCGGTCAGGAGCGCCGCCAGATCCTTGGGCTTTTCCAGCACCGGCCCGCTGGTCTGGCGCAGCTGCACGCCCAGCTCGGCGGCGATGATGTGGCTCAGCGTGGTCTTGCCCAGGCCGGGCGGGCCGAACAGCAGCACATGGTCGAGCGCCTCGCCGCGCTTCCTGGCCGCGCCGATGAAGATTTCGAGCTGCTCGCGCGCCTTGGCCTGGCCTACGTATTCATCCAGCAGTTTGGGGCGCAGCGCGCGCTCCAGGGCTTCCTCCTGGGCGCCCGCGGGCGCGCCCGAGACCACGCGCGCCGCAGCGCGCGCGGCGGCCGGCGCGGGCGCTGGTGCCGGGGCGAAATCGTCGGTATGTATGCTCATGCGGGCCGCATTGTCCCCCATCGCGCCCGCAAGGTTCGGGCTTGCGCAGGCACCTATTGCTTCGCCTGCGGCGCGTCGTCGGCTGCGTCGTCCGGCTCGGGCGCCTCTGCTTCCGGGTGCTTGACCACCGTGACCGGCACCGGGCTGTGCTGCACCAGCGCCTGCGACACCGACCCCAGCAGCGCACCACGCAGGCCGCCCAGGCCGCGTGCACCGATGACCAGCATGTCGCAGCCGCAGCGCTCGACCATGTCCACCAGCGTGGCGGCCACACTGCCCAGGCCGATCTCGGTCTCGTAGGGCACGCCGGCGGCTTCGATCAGCGCCACCGCCTGCGCCAGCAAGTCCTGCCCAGCCTCCACGCTGGCGGCAGCCACCATGTCGGCGCCGCGCGTGGCCAGCTCCATGAAGCTGGCCTCTTCCTGTACATGGCCCAGCACCAGCGTGGCCTGCAGGCCGCCACGGCGCAGCAGCATGATGCCGTGGCGCACGGCGTCGAGCGCCAGTTCCGAACCGTCGACCGCTATCAAGATTCTGAGCATGCTGTCCTCCTTTGCAACGATGCTGCCAGTGTAGGCCGGCCGCGTTTGAGAAAATCGCGGCCATGCTCAAGTTCGACATCCTCACCACCGACGCCGCCAGCCACGCGCGGCGCGGCACGCTCACGCTCAACCACGGCGTCGTGCAAACCCCCATCTTCATGCCCGTGGGCACCTACGGCACGGTCAAGGGCGTCATGCCGCAGAGCCTGCACGACATGGGCGCCCAGATCATCCTGGGCAACACCTTCCACCTGTGGATGCGCCCGGGCCTGGACATCATGCAAAGCTTCGGCGGCCTGCATGGCTTCGAGCAGTGGCACAAGCCCATCCTGACCGACTCGGGCGGGTTTCAGGTCTGGAGCCTGGGCGCCATGCGCAAGATCACCGAAGAAGGCGTGCACTTCGCCTCGCCCGTCAATGGCGACAAGCTGTTCATGTCGCCCGAGGTCAGCATGCAGATCCAGACCACGCTCAACAGCGACATCGTGATGCAGCTCGACGAGTGCACGCCCTACGAGACCAACGACCAGCTCACTACCGAGGCGCAGGCGCGCAAGAGCATGGAGATGAGCCGGCGCTGGGCCGCAAGGTCGAAGGCCGAGTTCCAGCGCCTGGCCAACCCCAACGCGCTGTTCGGCATCGTGCAGGGCGGCATGTACGAAAACCTGCGCGAGGAATCGCTCGCCCACCTCGTCGAGATGGATTTCCCCGGCTACGCCATCGGCGGCGTGAGCGTGGGCGAGCCCAAGGACGAGATGCTGCGCATCATGGCGCATACGCCGCACCGCCTGCCGGCCCACAAGCCGCGCTACCTGATGGGCGTGGGCACGCCCGAGGATCTGGTCGAAGGCGTGGCCTGCGGCGTGGACATGTTCGACTGCGTCATGCCCACGCGCAACGCACGCAACGGCACGCTGTTCACACGCTACGGCGACCTGAAGATACGCAACGCCCGCCACAAGGCCGACCACCAGCCGCTCGACCCCACCTGCACCTGCCACGCCTGCGCCGGCAAGGACGGCGTGGCCTGGCAGGACGGCGGCCGGGGCGGCTTCTCGCGCGCCTACCTGCACCACCTGGACCGCTGCGGCGAAATGCTGGGGCCGATGCTCGCCACCATCCACAACCTGCACTACTACCTCAACCTGATGCGGGAAATCCGCGACGCGCTCGACGCCGGGCGCTTTGCCGATTTCCGCGCGCGCTTCAAGGCGGATCGGGCGCGCGGGGTCTAGCCCTGCACCTATCCCGCCGCCGCATTCCACCCGTGCGACGCTACGTAGTCCAGCAAGAACTGCATGAACCGCGCCACCGCCGGCGCCGGCGTGGTGCCAGAGCGGCGGTAGAGCTGGAACTTGCGGCGCAGCTCGGGGCCGTGCAGCGGACGCATCTGCAGCTGGTAGAGCCGCACCAGCGACGTGGCGTACGGCAGGCAAGCCGTCACGCCCTGGCCGGCGCGCACCAGGCTGAGCGCCGTTGACATGAAGGCCACCTCCTGGCTGGGGCGCAGCGCCACCTGTAGATCCAGCGCCAGGCGTTCGGTGAACTGGCCCTGCAGCGCGATGAAGGGGTAGTCCACCATGTCGCTCCAGCTGATGCGCGGCAGGTGCTGCAGGCCGTGGCCCTGCGGGAAAACGGCCATGAAAGGCAGCTCGAACAGCGGCTGCGCCGCCAGCTCGGCGCCGGCCGGGCGCTCCGGCCCTATCCCCAGATCCACGCTGCCGGCGGCCACCAGCGCCTGCACCTGCTCCACGGCGCAGTCGGTCAGCCGCACCTGCACGTCGGGGTGGCAGGCGCTGTAGCCGGCTATCACCTCGGGCAGCAGCGTGCACGCCATGAGCTGCGGCGCGGCAATCCGCACCACGCCCTTGCGCAGCGCCTTCAGGTCGTCCACGCTGGCCAGCGCATGCTCCAGATCGGCCAGGGTTTGCTGCACCAGCGGCACGAATCCGCGCCCCACGGCGGTCAGCTCGGCGCTGCGCGTGGTGCGGTCGACCAGGCGCACGCCCAGCGCCAGCTCCAGCTCCTTGATCTGGCCGCTGAGCGCCGACTGCGTCAGGTGCAGCGCAGCGGCGGCCTGGGTAAAGCTGCCCGTGCGGGCCAGCGCCAACAGGGCGCGCAGTTGGCGCAGGGTGACATTCATTGAAAATTTCGATAAATCGATAAAAAAATACTGTTTGAATGATAAATAGATTCATCCTGTAATGCGCCATCGGCACCGCCCTGCCAAGGCGGCGGCACCCGCGCACAGTGCCCACGGGACGCCCGCAACCGCACCAAGGCACCTTGGAACCCTTCAGAGGAGACACAGCAATGCAGATCAAGAAATTCCACCACGTGGCCTACCGCTGCAAGGACGCCAAGCAGACCGTGGAGTGGTACGGCAAGTACCTGAACATGGGCTTCGTGCTGGCCATCGCCGAAGACCAGGTGCCCTCGACCGGCGAGGCCGACCCGTACATGCACATCTTTCTGGATGCCGGCAGCGGCAACGTGCTGGCGTTCTTCGAACTGCCCAACAGCCCCGAGATGGACCGCGACCGCAACACCCCAGCCTGGACGCAGCACATCGCCTTCGAGATCGGCTCGGTGGACGAACTGCTGCAGGCCAAGGCCCGCCTGGAGGCCGACGGCATCGAAGTCGTGGGCCCGACGGATCACACCATCTTCAAGTCCATCTACTTCCGCGACCCCAGCGGCCACCGCCTGGAGCTGGCGGTGAACACCGGCACGCCCGAGATGATGCAAAAGCTCGACGAGGTGAAGTGGGACATGATCAACGAATGGGCGCGCACCAAAAAGGCGCCCAAACACGCCGCCTGGATGCACGACGGCAGCGGCCTTCAATAAGACCCGAGCGCCATCTTCCCAACGGATTCACCAAGTCACCATGAAACTCGCCACCCTCAAGCAAGGCGGCCGCGACGGCACGCTGGTCGTCGTCAGCCGCGACCTCACCCGCTGCCTGGCCGTGCCCACCATCGCCCATTCGCTGCAGGCCGCGCTGGACGACTGGGAGCGCTGCGCCCCGCTGCTGGCGCAGGTGTCCGACGCGCTCAACGCCGGCACGGCGCAGGGCGCCCAGCCGTTCGACGCGGCGCAGTGCCACAGCCCGCTGCCGCGCGCCTACCAGTGGGCCGACGGATCGGCCTACCTGAACCACGTGGAGCTGGTGCGCAAGGCGCGCGGCGCCCAGGTGCCCGACAGCTTCTACACCGACCCGCTGATGTACCAGGGCGGCAGCGACTCGTTCGTGGGCCCGCGCGACCCGATCGACGCGGTGACCGAGGACTGGGGCATCGACCTGGAGGCCGAGGTGGCCGTGGTCACCGGCGACCTGCCGCTGGGCGCCGGCGTGCAGCAGTGCGAGCGCGCCATCCGCCTGGTGATGCTGGTCAACGACGTGAGCCTGCGCGGCCTGATCCCGGGCGAGCTGGCCAAGGGCTTCGGCTTCTTCCAGAGCAAGCCGGCCAGCGCCTTCTCGCCCGTGGCCGTCACGCCCGACGAGCTGGGCAGCGCCTGGCAGGGCGCCAAGGTGCACCTGCCGCTGGGCGTGCAGATCAACGGCGCGCCCTTCGGCTGCCCCAACGCCGGGCAGGACATGGCCTTCAGCTTTGCCCAGCTGGTGGCGCACGTGACCAAGACGCGCGCCATGGCGGCCGGCTCCATCATCGGCTCGGGCACGGTATCGAACAAGCAGGGCAGCCTGCACGGCTCCAGCATCGCCAACGGCGGCGTGGGCTACTGCTGCCTGGCCGAGGTGCGCATGTACGAAACCATCGAGTCCGGCAAGCCCGCCACGCCGTTCCTGCGCTTTGGCGACCGCGTGCGCATCGAGATGCTGGACGCCGCCGGCCAAAGCATTTTTGGCGCCATCGAGCAGACGGTGCGCCAGGTGGCGGCGGCAGGCTGAGGGGCGGTGTCATCATGCTCAAGCTCTACTCCTATTTCCGCAGCTCGGCCTCGTTTCGCCTGCGCATCGCGCTGGCGCTCAAGGGGCTGGCCTACGAGACGGCGCCGGTGCACCTGCTCAAGGACGGCGGCGAGCAGCACCTGCCCGGCTTTCGCGCGGTGAACCCGGCCGGCCTGGTGCCGGTGCTGCAGGACGGCGACCAGGTGCTGACGCAGTCGGTCGCCATCATGGAATACCTCGACGAGGCCTACCCCGCCCGCCCGCTGCTGCCGCAGGACGTGCCGGGCCGCGCCCGCGTGCGCGCGCTGGCGCTGACGATTGCCTGCGACGTGCACCCGCTGGGCAATCTGCGCGTGCTCAACTACGTGGGCGACACGCTGGGCGCTGGCGAGCAGGGCCGCAAGGAATGGGCCCGCCACTGGATCGCGCTGGGCTTTGCCGCGTTCGAGGACATGCTGGCGCAAGGCGGCGCCCCCGCCGGCGCGTTCTGCCACGGCGACACGCCCGGCATGGCCGACTGCTGCCTGGTGCCGCAGGTATTCAACGCGCGCCGCTTCGGCCTGGACCTGGCGCCCTACCCGCACATCCAGCGCATTACCGCGCTGTGCGAAAGCCTGCCGGCGTTTGCCGCCGCGCACCCGGCGCAGCAGCCGGACGCACAGCGGTAACCCCCCGCGCCCCGCCCGCCCAGGCCCGGTACATCAGGCGCCGGGTCAAGCGCCGGACGTACCCGCCTGGGGCTGGCCGGGCTGCGGCGGCTGCGCCGACGCGCCGCAGGAATGGCAGTAGTGGGCGAACGCGCTCTTGCGCGTGCCGCAGGGCTTGCAGCGGTCGAACAGGCCGATGCCGCAGTGCGGGCAGAAGTCGATCTGCTCGTTCTTCAAATCCACCGGGCGCTCGCAGCCCGGGCACACGCTCTTGGACAGGCGCGCCAGCGCCACGTCGTAGCCCAGCTCCTTGCGCCGCTCCTGCTCGGGCATCTGCTCGGCCTGTTTTTGCCGCTCCAGGTAGCGGTTCAGAGCCACGATGGCGTAGCGCCCCACCACGGCGGTAACCACAATGCCGACGATGTAGCGCACGTAGCCGCCGTAGCTGGGCAGGTAGGGCACCAGCTCGACGAAAAAGGCGAACACCGCAAAAAAGATGAAGCCCCAGACGAAGGGCCACCAGGTGCTTTTGCGCTTTTTGGCGAACAGCCAGCCGGCGGCGGCCAGCAGCGGCAGCGTCAGCGCCAGGCGGTACAGAAACACCCGCAGCTCGGCGCTGCGCTGCGCCTCGGCCAGCTTGATGCGCCCGCCGCGCTCCAGCACATCCAGGCTGCGCTGCGCCGCCTGCGCCGACTGGCGCGCGTCCAGCAGCGCCTGCTCCTGCGCCTGCTGGGCCTGCTGCGCCGTGCGCTCCTGCGCCTTCAGCGCGTCCAGCGCCCGGGTGCGGGCGATGACCTCGGGATCCTGGTCGGAGCGCTGCGTGGCGCTGCGCGTGGCCAGCCAGTTGCTCAGCGTCTCGCGCTCGGCGCGGGTGGCGCTGCGCGCCTTGTCGTACTGCAGCCGCGCCTGCATCAGCGCGTCCTGCGCCTGCTGCTCGCCCTCGCGCGCCAGCTGGGCCTGCGCGCGCAGCGGCTCGACCTTGGCCATGTCCATGAACGCGTCCAGCTCCAGCGGCGCCTCCACCCGGGGCAGGTCGCCCACGATGGTGCCGCCCAGCCCGATCAGAAAGTTGGCGAACACCAGCGCTACCAGCCACAGGCCCCGGCGAAACCATTTTTCCGACAGGCGAAGTCCCTTGCTCATGCTGCTCTCCTTCTCTGCTTTGCTATTTTATTAGTAGCTATATGCGCTTTGTAATAGCGCGTTATAACGCATTTATCTTCCAATATTCAGATCCAGCGTGCGGGGCGCGCCAGCCAGGCTGGCCTGCTGCAGCCAGGCCAGCGCCGAATCCACCGTGACGGTCTCGATCCGGTCGGCAAAGCGCTTGGCGGCGGGGTGGTCGTCAAAGGCGATGTTGGCCGCGCCGATGCGCCCGCCCAGGCGGGTCAGCGCGCCGATCCTGAGCACGCTGGGCTGGTAGCCCTTGAACTGCAGCCAGGCCTGCGCCTGGTCGCGCGTGCGCACGCCGGCCGGCTCCATGGCGGCGGCCAGGGTCTCCAGCGCCCACTGGTTGGACTGCTGGTACTTGCTGCCCCACACGTAGCTGACCATGCTGTACGGCGCGTGCTGCAGCACCGTGGCGCGCGCATTGCTTTGCAGCAGCGCCAGCATCTGCCGCTGCACCTCGGGGGTGGGCACGGCCCACACGGCCTGGTAGCGCCACAGGTCGTCCAGAAAGAATTCGCCCAGCCCCTGGCGGTACACATGGCCCACGGCGGTGCCGCATTCGTTGAGCTTGTGCACCACGCGCCAGGCGCCGGCGTCGCTGCGGTAGGCCCAGCCCAGGTGCGAATACCGCAGGCCGTACTTGCGCAGATCCTGCCCGGCGCGGCCCAGCACCACCACGCGCGTGCCGCTGCCGGCGTAGGCCGCGTCCAGCGCGGCGGCGGTCTGCGCGGCCAGTTGCATGCCGCGCTCGACCAGCGCGGGCGTGGGCTTGTGCGGCTCGCACGAGCGCCCGGCGTGGGCGGCGCCGGCGGCCAGCAGCAGCGCGCACAGCAACAGCGCGGCGCGGCGCAGGGGGTGCAGGAGGTGCAGCAACGGCGATGGCATGGTGCGAGCCCCCTTCACAGCCGTTCGTTGTACAGCAGCGCGCGGCCCAGCGCGTTGGGCACGAAGGCCAGCACCTCGCCCGCCGCCGACAGGATCACGCCCGTGCTGATGACGCTGCACGCCACCACCGTGCCCACGCCATAGGCCGACGCGGCCAGCGCCCGCCCGGAGACCTCGACGCTGGCCCGCGCGCCGTCGGAGGCGCGTTCGAGCAGGTAGACCGTGCCCGCAGCAGACGCCTCGACGGCTGTGACGGTCAGCACCGCACCCGTGACCGACAGCGCCGCCGGCAGGGCCAGCGCCGCCCCGGCAACCGCCGCGCCGGCGGACGCCGCACCCACCACCGAGGCCACGGGCATCAGCGACAGCGCCGCCGAAGCCTCGCTCTGCGCCTGCGCCGGCGCGGCCAGCAGCGCGCCCGACAACCCCAGCGCAAGCGCCAGGCGGGCCAGTGTTTTACGCACGATGAAAGACATGATCGGCTCCTTGGTTGCGTGGCAAGCGGCGCGTGGGGTTACTTGTCTGCCGCCTCGGCGGCCTCGCGGCGGCCCTGCAGGCGCGCTTCGAGCAGGTCGGCCTCGTGGCGGTCGCGCAGCATCTTGGCCAGGGTGAAGGCGGTGGTCACCAGGTAGAGCCAGCTCACGCCCAGGTAGGCCTTGTAGGCGGAGTTGATGTCCATGCCGGCCAGCCCCCAGCCCGTCAGCCCCATGGCCACGGCAAAGCCGCCCCAGACCACGGCGCCCCACATCGGCACGTCGCGCCCCAGGCCGCGCCGGGCGGCGCCGGCGCTGTCGCGCACATACTTGGCCAGCACGAACACCGAGGTCAGGCAGAACACGTAGCCCATCACCATGAAGGCCTGCTCCAGCGGCTCGCCCGGCAGCCAGGCCAGGCCCACGGCGCACAGAAAGACGGCGATGCCGAACGAGATCCAGACCTGCATCTGCCAGGCACGGGTGTCACGGGCGACGGTGTATGCGGAAGAAGACATTGCGATGGATGGCCACAGGCCTTGGTTGAACATGGCCGCATGGTGCCGGCGGGCCGCGCCGCCGTCCGCGCAAAAGTGCTGTGGTGGATTCGTGCCGGCTGGTTGGTATCGCGTGGCGATACTTTTGGCCCATGCGGCCCGCCGGTTGGGCATGGTCGATCAACCTGCCATGGCTGCGAGGTCTGTGCGGCTTGCCCCGCGTTTAATGTGTCGCGAAAACAAGAAAATGGCGACACATATCACCGATCCGTTGCCCGCAGCGACATACACAACCAGGCGGCTTCGCGCTACCTGAAGCAACTGGTCGCAATCGGCGTGCTGCAAGAAGTGACGCTGGGGCGCGAGAAACTCTTTATCCACCCCAAGCTGATGGCCTTGCTAATGCACGACGGCAATGCCGTTGCTGCCTATGCATGAACGAGTTTCTGCAAACTTCGGAGACCCTAAAAACAGGTTAAACAGAGCATTCAAAACTCCGTAGCACCTATCTCCAATATCCAGTTAACCAAGGGGGTAACACTGAGCCAACTCCATAAAGCAGCCGCGGCCGCCATGGAACGTCATAAGACGGGAATGCAGAAATTCAAGCCAGTTTTTGAGGTTAGCGATACTGCCGTTGTCATCAACGGTATTGCCTTTCCAATCAGCAACAACAAAGTGAAAGGCGATATTTATAGGGAAATGCGAGTTTCATACCCAAATTTCTTGAGGCATTGAGTCCTTGCAGATAAGGGTATCACGATAATAAAATACCGTCACCCATTACCAGCAAACCCCTCAAAATTCCACCAAGCACTTCTAAATCATCTTAGACAATGAATTGCGCTGCTTATGGCGATGTTTTGAGGGTCTTAGCAACCTCCGAGGATTATTCTTTAGGAACGCTTATGCATGCCATGCGCTCCTCGTTTCAGCCTTCAGAAAGATTTCGTGCCCAAAAAAACAAAACCACGACGAGATCCGGCCAGGCTTGTCAATACGACAAATCGGCGCGTACTGTCATCATAGTAGGCAATTCCGCTCCCTGAAGAATAATCGTAGCTGTTACAAGCATCTTCCTTCACGATCGTAAGGTCGAACATATTTTTACCCGACGCATGCGGTGTCATCTTGCCACTGCGCTTGCAGCCATCCTCCCCAGAAGGGAGACTGATTATTCCTATCGGCGATATGGTAATGGTAATGCTGCGAAAAGCAGGGGCAAAAATGTTCTCAACCCCATCATATTTGCCCGCCAGCGAGGCTAGTGAGGCTGGCTGGTCGTAGCCGTTCCAGTACTCGCCCGCATGGAGTCCTCTGAGGAAATATTCATTATCACTTTTAATGTTAATATTATTTCTTCCAGAATAAGTTCCCGAGTAATATACTGACGGAAACAAGGCTCCTTGAAGGTCGTTGAAACCACCCCGGACAGTGCCCTCCAATACTCCTTCACTGGACTGTGTTTGGCCACGCGACACAGTGCTGACGGTGAAATCATGGGGAACAACCCATGTCTCTCCAGTTTCCAAAATAACCATATCAAAAGAGTTATCTTCCGTTGCAGATTTAAATCTCCAAACACCTTCAGCACTAATTTCCGGAGTGATTGTCGACGGTGGGTTGTTATCACCTCCGCCACCGCAAGCTGCCAGAATTAGTCCTGCAACCGTCACAATCAAGAAACGAAGAAATACAGACATCATGTACCCTCAAATATTTACTAATACAATTTCAAACAAACAACCCATCGCAACTCAAATTGAGTAATACCTACGAGACAAATCCGTGTTCAGCTTATGTCTGTCAGGCTCCACATGCACGGCGTAGAGATTTGATGGCGCCGCAGAGCGGCCAGCCAATAGTAGTCCAAGCGCAATGAGGGAGAAGCTTTTCATGGGTATCCATCAAGGTAGTTGAAAGGGAGGAAACGACGCTGCCACGGATGAACTCGTTGCCCTTTTTGAGGTGCTTGGCGTTTCTGGCTCTGCTACTCAGGAGATCGTGAACACGCTCTTAGTGGAACTGGACGCTGCAATCAGCGTAGCATCGACCACGGTGCCCGCTTTAAGCTGCAACCCCTTGGCCTGCAGCAGCGCATTGGCCGTGGCCAGGATCTGCTCGGCCAATTTGTGGCGCTCCAGCAGGTACCGGAAGCGCAGGATGCTCGATTCGCTGGGGATGTGTTCGTCCCAATGGGACAGGCCCGCAAAGTCGCGGAAGGCGGGCACGTCGTGCAGGGCTTCCTCCATCGCCGGGTCGCTGAGCTTGAACCACTGTTGCATGAAGTGGATGCCCATCGCATCGAGGAATTCACGCTTACGTGTGCGCTTGACTGTGTTGCTCAGGCGCAGGCTACTTTGCTTCATGCCTGTATTGTCTCGGCTTTGGGCCTGTCCAATCAGATCCCTCAGGGATTCGTGCAGACCATCCTTAGGGGCGCTTGCTCTCCTGACTGGAATTGCATCAATCGTTAAAACAATAGCTGCCCGCGCTTGTAAATACTATGTTTTGATATGAAAAATATCTAAAACACATATATATCAAGCGCACACAGCTCTCTTTTTTAATAACATCACGCCCTGCGGAATGCGGGCGCGGTTCGGCCTGGCGCTACGCCAGCAGCCCCTGCACCCGCTCGCGCAGCAGCGCGGGCTGCACCTCGGCGGGGGCGACCGGCTGGCCCACGTTCAGCCCCACGCGGTTCCAGAACCCCCTGCGGAAGGGCCGCACCATGGCGCCGCCCTGTTCGATGCGGCTGAAGTACGAGCCCCACAGGTTGGTCAGCGCCATGGGGATGACGGGCACCTGCAGCCCGTCGGCGCGGGCGCGGTCGAGGATCTTCATGATGCCGCCCTTGAACTCCTGCAGCTGCCCGTCGCGGGTGATGCCGCCTTCGGGGAAGATGGCCAGCAGGTCGCCCTCGCGCAGCACCTGGGCGGCGCGCTCGAAGGCGGCCTCGTAGGTGGCCGGGTCGTCGCGCTGCGGGGCGATCGGGATGGCCTTGGCCAGCTTGAACAGCCAGCCCAGCACCGGGATGCGGAAGATGCGGTGGTCCATCACGAAGTAGATGGGGCGCGGGCTGGCGGCCATGAGCAGCACGGCGTCGACAAAGCTCACGTGGTTGCACGCCAGCACGGCCGCGCCCTGCACCGGCAGTTGCTCGTCGCCCTGCACCTTGAAGCGGTAGACCAGGCGCGAGAGCACCCAGGCGACGAAGCGCAGCAGGTACTCGGGCACCAGCAGAAAGATGTAGCCGGCCACGATGGCGTTGGCCACGCCGGTGAACAAAAACACCTGCGGCACGGTAAAGCCCGCGCCCAGCAGCGCGCCGGCGATGACCGAGCTGGCGATCATGAACAGCGCGTTCAGGATGTTGTTGGCGGCGATGATGCGCGCGCGGTGCGTGGGCTGGGCGCGCATCTGGATCAGCGCGTACATGGGCACGCTGTACAGGCCGGCGAACAGGCTCAGCAGCGCCAGGTCCAGCATCACGCGCCAGTGCGCGCCCTGCGCCACGAAGGCGCCCAGCCCCATCACGGGCGAGGCGGGCAGCGCGCGCGAGGCGAAGTACAGGTCGATGGCGAACACGCTCATGCCGATGGCGCCCAGCGGCACCAGGCCGATTTCGACATGCCGGCGCGAGAGCACCTCGCACAACAGCGAGCCGACGCCGATGCCGACCGAGAACACCACCAGCAGCAGCGATGCCACCTGCTCGTCGCCGTGCAGCACCTCCTTGGCGAAGCTGGGAAACTGCGACAGGAACACGGCCCCGAAGAACCACATCCACGATATGCCCAGCAGCGAGCGGAAGACGACCACGTTTTCGTGCGCCAGCTTCAGGTTGCGCCAGGTCTCGCTGACCGGGTTCCAGTTGACGGCCAGGCCCGGGTCGGTGGCGGGCAGCCGCGGGATCGCCTGCGCCACCGCGCGCCCGGCCAGCGCCAGCAGCACGCAAGCCACGGCCACGGTGGTGTGGCCGACGCCGGGCAGCGCCACCAGCAAGCCGCCGGCCACGTTGCCCAGCAGGATGGCGACGAAGGTGCCCATCTCCACCATGCCGTTGCCGCCGGTCAGCTCGCGCTCGCCCAGCACCTGCGGCAGGTAGGCGAACTTGACCGGGCCGAACAGCGTGGAGTGCAGCCCCATCAGGAACACGCAGCCCAGCAGCACGGCGGCGCTGCCGGCCATGAAGCCGGCGGCGGCCAGCAGCATGATGGCGATCTCCAGGTTCTTGACCAGGCGGATCAGGTGCGTCTTGTCGTACTTGTCGGCCAGCTGCCCGCTGGTGGCCGAGAACAGCAGGAAGGGCAGCACGAACAGCGCGCCGATCACCAGCCCCGCCATCGCCGGCGGCAGCCAGGCCACCTGCAGCTGGTAGGTCACCATCACGGTGAAGGCGAACTTGAACAGGTTGTCGTTGGCCGCGCCGGCGAACTGCGTCCAGAAAAACGGCGCGAAGCGGCGCTGGCCTAGCAGCGCGAACTGGTTGGGATGCTCGTTGTGCATTGTTGCCTCTCTCCTCAAAAATCCTTGTGCAGCATTTGCAGCACCGGCCAAACAGCCAGCGCGGCAGCCATATGTTTCAGCGTGTGGCCGGACACCCAGTGGCCGCTCCACTGCCAAACGGCGGCGTCGCCCCACTCCAGCAGCTTGGCCAGCGCGTACCACGCCACCGCGGCGGCCAGCGGCCAGGGCGTGCGCCCCGGCGCGGGCCGCACCCACGCCAGCAGCACCAGCAGCGCCATGCCCCCGCCCTGCAGCAGCGCCCAGGGCAGCAGCTGCCCCGAGGCGCGCCACACCGCCAGGCTGGCGGGCCCGGCCGCCAGCACCAGCGCGGCCGTCACCCACGCGGGCCGGCTGCCCCAGCGCGACTGCACCGCCAGGGCCAGCATGCCGGCAAAGGCCGGCACCATGCCCAGCCTGTCCCAGAACACGCCCGCGTCGTCCGGTGCGAGATGGTAGCGGGACGAACCCACGCAGGTCAGCAGCAGCCCGCCAAACAGCAAGCCGAGGCAAGCGCGCGCGCGGCCGCCCGCGCCCCGCGCCAGCAGCCACAGGCCGGCCGCGCCGAAGATGCCGAACGGCAGGTTGCTGAGCACGTCCGCCGCATGCGGCAGGCCGTGCCATGCGCGCCCGTCGGCAAACTGGTGGTACAGCACCGCCTGCGGTACGTGCGGCCCCAGCAGCGCGGCCAGCGCCAGCAGCGCGTAGCTGGCGTACAACAGGCGTTCGGCGCGCGGAAAGTCGATTGATTGGTGCATGCGGCCAGTCTGCCCGGCGCACGCCTCGAAACCGCAAGAAATAATTCTGCGGCGCACGGATTCATCCACGAAGTAGCGTAAAACGATACCCATGAGCACTACCGCCGACCTCGTCACCGCCCTGAAGAAGGAACTCAAGGCCGCGCACATGACGTATGCGCAGCTGGCCCAGGCGCTGGGCATGGCCGAATCCAGCGTCAAGCGCATGCTGGCCAAAGGCGACATGCCGCTGTCGCGCATCGACGCCATCTGCCGCGCGCTGGCGCTGGACTTTGCCGACCTGGCGCGCCGCGTGGCCGACAGCCAGCCGCTGCTGCAGGAGCTGACGCAGGCGCAGGAAAAGGCCGTGGTGAGCGACAAGAAGCTGCTGCTGGCGGCCATATGCGTGCTCAGCCAATGGACGCTGGAGCAGATGACCGCCACCTACCGCATCAGCGAGGCCGAGTGCATCCAGTGCCTGGCGCAGCTCGACCGCATCGGCATCATCGAACTGCGCCCCGGCAACCGCTACCGGCTCAAGCTGGCCAAAACCTTCCGCTGGCGCGCGCACGGCCCGGTGATGGAGTTCTTCCGCGAGCACGCGCTGCTGGACTACTTCGCCGGCGGCTTCGACGGCCCAGGCGAAGGCGTGCTGCTGGTGCACGGCTCGATCAGCCGCAACCTGGCGCCCGCCTTCATGGAGCGCATGCAGCGCGTGGCGCAGGACTTTGCCCAGCAGCACCTGGCCGACCAGCGCGTGCCCGAGGCCGAGCGCGAGGGCTATACGCTGCTGCTGGCGCTGCGCAGCTGGGAGTTCGAGGCCTTCAGCGCGATGCGGCGCCCTGCAAGGCCGTGAAACCGCCGATGGGATCGCTATTATTCGCGCTTCATGCACCCGCGCCACAGGCGCTTTCGACCATCGAAGAAACAACTGCTCACACGACTTTGCCTGCCGGCAACCAAGCTGGCGCAAGCGTTCACGCAGGGCCTGCACCATGCGCTGCATGGATACGCCATCAACCCAAGCCAAGGAACACGACACCATGACCCGCACCCGTCTGCTCGCCATCGCCGCCGGCCTGGCCGCCGCCTGCACGTTCGCTACCAGCGCCGGTGCGGCCACCAGCGCCAGCATCGTCATCCAGGCCGGCGCGCCGGTGCACTATCAGCCGCCCCCACCGCCACCGCGCTACGAACGCGTGCCGCCGCCGCGGCGCGCCATGGTGTGGCAGCAGGGCCACTGGGAATGGCACGGCCACCGCTACGTGTGGGTGGGCGGCCGCTGGCTCAAGGCCCGCCACGGCCACCACTACCGCCAGCCGGCCTGGCACCAGTCGGGCGGCCGCTGGCAGTACACGCGCGGCGGCTGGGATCGCGACGGCGATGGCGTTCCCAACCGGTACGACCGCCACCCGAACAACCGCCACCGGCGCTGAAGCCGCCCCTGGCGGGCCGCGCTCCTGCTATCATCGCCCGCGCAGGAGAGCGGTCGGCGCCACGCGCGCCGCCCCACCGAAGGCGCAAACTCCCATACACGCTCAGGTTTCGTTACTGCACCATTACATGGCCGTCTGGAGAGCCGCCGCGCGCAACGCGCGGCGCACCGAAGGAGCAAGCCGCCGGCGCATGCTGCGCGGGCAGCGAATCTCTCAGGTACCAAGGACAGGGGGAGCGGCAGCCGGGTTTCGGCGTCGCCATGCTTTTACCCCATAGCGGCCTGCGCGCGCCCGACCCGTACAAACCTTGCAAAGGCTTGTTCATCATGCGCGTCATCGTTCTGGGCGCCGGCGTCGTCGGCACCACCTCCGCATACTTTCTGCAGCAGCTCGGCCACGAGGTCACCGTCGTGGACCGCCAGCCGGCCCCCGGCGCCGAAACCAGCTTTGCCAACGGCGGGCAGATCTCGGTCAGCCACGCCGAACCCTGGGCCAACCCGGGGGCGCCGCTCAAGGTGCTCAAATGGCTGGGGCAGGAAGACGCGCCGCTGCTGTTTCGCGTGCGCGCCGACATGCGCCAGTGGCTCTGGGGGCTGCAGTTCCTGCGCAACTGCACGCCGGCGCGCACGCGTCACAACATCGAGCAGATCGTCGAGCTGGGCAGCTACAGCCGCGCCGTGCTGCAGCAGCTGCGCCGCGACACCGGCCTGCAGTACGACCAGCGCACACAGGGCATCCTGCACTTCTACACCAACGCCCGCGAGTTCGACGCCGCGCTGGCCCCGGCCGAGCAGATGCGCCGGCTGGGCTGCGAGCGCCGCGTGATCGACGCCGACGAGGCCGTGCGGATCGAGCCGGCGCTGGCGCACATCCGCCCGCAACTGGCCGGCGCCACCTACACCGCCGAGGACGAGTCCGGTGACGCCAACCTGTTCACGCGCGCGCTGGCCGGCCTGGCGCAAGCGGGTGGCGTGCGGCTGCGCCTGGGCTGCGGCGTGACGGCGCTGCGCCAGGCGGGCGGCGCCATCGACCACGTGGAGATCACCAACGAAGACGGCCGCTACGAGCGCCTGCAGGCCGACGCCTACGTGCTGGCGCTGGGCGCCTTCAGCCCGCTGCTGGCGCAGCCGCTGGGCCTGCGCCTGCCGATCTACCCGGCCAAGGGGTATTCGGTGACGCTGCCCGTGAAGGACGCGCGCCTGGCGCACCAGGTCAGCCTGACGGACGACGAGTTCAAGCTGGTGTTCTCGCGCTACACCAGCGCGCGCGAGGATCGTTTGCGCATTGCCGGCACGGCCGAGCTGAACGGCTACGGGCGCGAGCTGAATGCCGCGCGCTGCCAGGCCATCGTGCGGCGCGTGGAGCAGCTCTTTCCCGGCGCGGGCGACACCACGCAGGCCCAGTTCTGGAGCGGCCTGCGCCCGGCCACGCCGAGCAACGTGCCGCTGATAGGCCGCACGCGCTACGCCAACCTGTTCCTGAACACCGGCCACGGCACGCTGGGCTGGACGCACGCCTGCGGCTCGGGCAAGTCGATCGCGCGCATCGTCAGCGGGCTGGAGCCGGAGCTGGACTTCGCCTTCTGCCACGCCGGGCAGGGCGCGCCGGCCCGCCCGGCAGAACACCTGGGCGGCGCGCGCCAGGCCTGAGGCCGAAGATCTGCGCCCAGGCGATCAGCTACGCCGGGCGCGTGGCGCCTTGCCCGCAGCCGACTTGGCTGCAGCTGGCTTGCTGGCAGCGGCCTTGGGGCGCGCGGCACGCTTGGACGCTGCAGTGCCCGGCTGCGCCGCAGCCATGCCCTGGGCCACCATCTGGCTGGCCATGTCGCCCGCCGACTTGAGCACGCCATCGGCCATGGCGCGGGTGGCGTCAAACGCCGCCTGCTGCGCGCCCACGTCCTGCAGGGCGCCGGCGGCAATCTGCTGGAACTGCTGCGTCAGCGCGTTCCACCACTGCATGGGGTCGGCCAGGCCGGCAGCCAATTCAGGCGCCGCCGGCTTGCTGGCCGCGCCGGCCTTGCGCGGCTTGTCGGCGGCGTGATCGGCCTTGGCGCCGGGCCGGGCCTGCGCGGACTGCGGCGCCGCTGCTGCGGCCCGCTTGCCGGTGAAGGCGTCGGCCATGTCGCCCATGGCCACATTCATGCCCTGCAGCGTGGCCAGGGTCATTTTCTGCACCTCCAGCGCCTGCACCGTGGCCGTCAGCGCACGCGCGTTCTGCTCCAGCCAGAACTGCACGGCCTTGAGCTCCTGGATGCGCTTGTCCAGCTCGGCCACGTCCAGCGTCGGCGCCACCCAGCCCGACGCCCCCGGCACGCCCGCGGCGGCGCCCTTGGCCAGGTTCTGCAGGAAGTCGAACCCGGGGATGAAGTTGCCGAAACCGAAAGATGTGTTCTCGCTCATACCCACTCCTCCTTTTGCCAGACCATGACCCCAACAGCTTACGCCAACCCACGCCGTCAGCCCGCTACGGGCTGCAGGTACAGCTGATACAGGCGCTGGCGCGCCGCCGCGCCAATACCGAGGCGCTGCTCCAGGTAACGCTCCATGCCCCCGTATTCATGCGCGACAAGCTGCAGCGCGGCTTGCAGGAAGTCCTCTTGCACTTGCCAGATGACGCGCAGCGCCTCGTCCGGCGCCGTGCCGCCCAGGCCCGCCGGGCGGCGGTACAGGCTGTTGGTTAGCAGATAGTCCTGCATCACGTCGCGCTGCGACACCCCCAGCGCCAGCAGCAGCAGCGCGGCGGCAAAACCGGTCCGGTCCTTGCCGGCGGTGCAGTGAAAGACCAGCGGCGAGTCGTCGTCGAGCAACTGCGTGAACAGCGCGGCAAACTGCGCCGTGTTGTCCGACACGAAGGCGCGGTAGGTGTCCTGCATCAGCCGCACGGCCACGTCGGCAGTCAGCGTGTGCCCGGCCGCCACCAGATCCTTGGCGCGCTGCACCACGGTGGGTTCGATCGGCAGCGCCAGCTGCCGCACCCGGGGCAATTCATACGCCATGGCGGCACGCTCCGCGTGGCCGCGCAGGTCCACGGCACGCGCCAGCCCCAGGCTGGCCAGGGCTTGCTTGTCCTGCGGCGTCAGCGCCGCCAGGTGGTCGGAGCGAAACAGCCGGCGCCAGCGCAGCCGGCGCCCGTCCGCGCCGATATAGCCGCCCAGGTCACGGAAATTGGAGGCGCCGTCGAGCGCCAACGTACGGGAGAAAGTGTCCATGCAGACACTGTACCCGCGCGCGGTGCAGGATTGATGACCGCAGGCACGGGCTGCGCGGCGGACGCGCTTACGGCTCCCCCTGCCTCGCCCTCAGGCGCTGAGATCCACGGTTTGGGCGTCGGGGGCGTTCTTCTTGACCGAGGCAATGCCGCCTTCCATGGCCGAGGCCGCGGAATACATCTCGCTTTTGCCGATCACCTGGCCGTTGGCAGCCTTCAGGTTGAAGTAGGGCTTGCCATTGGACGCGGTGGCGCGCTCGTAGCGCTCATCCAGCGAGGCGTTGGCCTTGACCGACTCGATGCCCTGCAGGGCGCTGGCCTTGGCCTCGTACATCTGGCTGGTCAGAATCACCTCGCCATTGCCGGCCTTGAGGTTGAACATGAACTTGTCGTTCTTGGACTTCGTGATCTCGAACTTGCCGCTCATTGGATTCCTCCTGAGGTATGTGGTTTGAATGGCCGGATGGCGCTGTGTTTGTACCAGAACACCGGCGAATGTCCATGCAATCTCATGGCAACGGCACCGATCCACGCAGCAAGGAGCGTGGAATCAAGCTGCCCCGCGCGCCCCCGGCTGGTATGGGCCGCAGAAACAAAAAGCCCTAAGCTTTTGATCGCTTAGGGCTTTTGCTTTTGGACGTTTGCGGACTGGCGCAAACTTGTATTTGGTGGTGGATTCTACCGGAACCTTGAACCCGGTATCTTCAACCATGCCGAGACGTCCCCATAGGAGCGGGTTTCGGCGTAAAGAGCAGGGCACATATGCATAACTCCCGGATGCTCGCATTGCGCTGAAACTGCATGGGGCCGTTGCCGAGGACTTGGCTTCGTGGCCACGTCACGCCTGAATGCGTTGCCTTCAACCACTGACGGAGTCAACCATGAAGAAGATGATGATGAACGAAACCGAGCTGGCCGCGCGCTGGAATCTCAGTCCCAAGACCCTTCAACGCTGGCGCAGCGAAGGACGTGGCCCCCGATACATGAAGATGTCCAAACGCGTCGTGTACCCCATCGACGAAATCTTCGATTTCGAGTCCCGGGCTCTCCACTCGGCAACTTGGGCAAAAGCCCCCGACGTCGTCCTTCCGGACGGATCGAAGCTGATGGATGCACGCGAGATTTCCTATGTGACCGCGCTGCCGCTGTACGTCTTCACTCAAAAACAGGTGCGCGAGGCGCTGGGCATTCCGCATCGTCGGGTTGAGAAACTCATCCGATTCGACTACGAGGAAGTAATAGCATGGGCCAAACGCTGGTCGCAAGAAGCAGAGGATCAGGGCATCCACGCACAAATTGATCCGAGCGAACAGCGAAGATCGTTGCAGCAGGCTTTGGCATCACTGCCTGCCTGACTGCGGCATCCACGCCGATCTACTCCGGGCGGGATGCGTGGTCGCCAACGCACCGCAGGGTGAAACCCGACGCCACGGAATGGGTGTAAATGGGCGTCGAAATGGCGCAGCCCAGGCGCTGCGCAGCCGGTCAGTGCCGTTCCGTTTCATCGGTAAATCATCGCATTGGACGAAGAAACGGAACAGTCGTTTCGCCCCTCAATGGTCTGCGGTTCGATCCCCAAACGCGGAATCGAACTGGCCGACGTGACATGCCATCAGGCCGCATCCCATCCCGCGCCCGCACGCCACTGACGGTCGAACCCGTCGCCCGCCGCGAGTGCCGCCAGCACCGGTAGCAAGAATTCGCGCAACGCCTCGATCACCGCCGCCAGCGCCATCGGCTCCAAGGCGTTCTTGCGCAGGAAGCCCACCCACTGCATGTTCTTCTGCTCGTGCTGGGCGAACTCGTCGGTGAGGCCGAACGGCAGGCCCGGCGGCATGTCCGTGCCCCGGCGCTCGAACGTGGCGCGGATCGCCTGCGCCAGCACCGCGCCGTCGAAGTCGGAATGCCGGGACAGCACCCACAGGTCGAAGTAGTCCTTCATCCGGCTGTTGAGGATGCCGAGCTTGACCATCGCTTCGAGCTTTTCGGCGACGACCGTGTAGCGGGGATAGACCCGCAATTGCGGTTGCGGCATGTCGTCGAGGATGACCGGGTACTGCACGTTCTCCGGCGCGGGCGTGACGGCATCGCCGAAGCCGATGTCGATCTGCACCGGGCAGCGCGCGTTGTCCAGCAGGCCCAGCAGCGTGACGCGCACGCCCGCGTAGTTGGCCTCCTTGCGGATTTCGGCGGCCTTCACCGTGTCGGCCTGAAACGCAATGCCGTCCTCGACGGCAATCTGGCTGACCTGGCGGAACAGCTTTTCCAGATGCGGGATTTCGGTGGAGCCGAACCCAAGCAGGTCGGCATCGTGCGTCGGGCGATGCGGCACGTCGAACCAGATGTCGAACAGCAGCGCGCCTTTCAGCAGGAACTGCCCGCGCTGTTCCGAAACGCTCAGGCGGTACAGCATCCGCTCCAGTGCGTAGCGCGTGAGCAGCAGGTTGAAGTCGATCCTCTCGGCGCGGGCCTTGTTGAGCAGCCGGGCGCGAACCGACGCGGCGACGTTGCGCTGGTTCATGCGAGGCTTTCCAGATAGGGCTGCATCACATTGGCCACGCGGTCGATTTTCGCGTAGTGCCAGATCTGGTCGCTGGTCATGCGGCGACCAACCCACGCTTCGCGCAGCGCCTCCAGCGCCACGTCGAGACCGATCTTGTTGCGGTACTTGAAGCAGTCGGCCACGGTCTTGGCGACGCCGGTGACGCGCACGGTGACGCCGTCCACGACGTGCTCCTCGACGCCCTCGGTCAGCGCCGCCCCGGAGAAGCGCACGAGGCGCAGTGGCGGGTAGTCCAGTTTGGGGGTGGCGGCCTTGTTGTCGATGGCCAGCCAGACCTCGAACGGGGCCTGCGTCGTCAGGTCATGAAACCGCAGCGCCGACAGCAGGCACACCACGCCCTTGGGCACACGCCGGGCGACCTCGGCCAGTGTGCCGTGGGCCGACACCGGACGCGCCGTGAGGCCGTACAGGCCGCGCCCGACGCGCTCCAGTTGCCCGCGCCGCACTGCCCGCGTCAGGGCCACCCGTGGGATGCCCAGCGGGGCCAGATCGTGCGGGCGCAGCAGTCCCTGCGTGCGCACCAGCTCCAGCAGCTTGTCGGCGGTCGTGTCCATGATCCGGCATATTGTTCCATAACATCGGTAGATGTCAATAACAACCGATGGATAGGAACCCGCGCCACTGGGCGTGCATCCCGGACGAGGAGAACGCCCTACTGACGGATCGAGGTCAAGCGTACCCCGCAAGCGGACGCGGCAGCAGTGCCGTCGCGGTTTCCAGCGCCTTTCTGCATGGAGACACCGACGATGACCCGACGCTGCGCCTGCTGCGGCAAACCCTTCGAACCCCGCCCGCAAGTTCCCGACCAAGCCTTCTGCTCGTCGCCCGACTGCCAGCGTGCCCGCAAGCGCCAGTGGCAGCGGGCCAAACTCCAGTCCGATCCCGACTACCGGATCAACCAGCGCGCCGCGCAGCAAGCGTGGGCGCAGCGCAATCCGGGCTACTGGCGCGACTACCGCAACGCCCAACCCGACTACGCACAGCGCAACCGCGAGCAGCAACGGTCGCGCGATCAGGCCCAAAACGCCGGTCTTGCAAAGATGGACGTGTGCGACCTGCCGTCGGGCTTGTATCGAATCACTCGGTACCCGGCGTTCCCAATGGAAAACGGCGCTTCGTGGGTCGTCGAGATCACGCCAGTGAGCCTCACTTGTCCGCGCAAGATGGACGTGTCAAGAGAGGACTTGATCGACACCCCGGCGGTCGGCCCGTAACGTCGCCTCCAAACGGGTTCTCGAACATCCTGCATGGCAACGATTCCAACCGTGTGCGCAGCTTCCGTCAGGCGGCGGCAGCGCAACCATTGAAGGGAACGGCAGACCCGAAACGTCAACCATCGAAGTGACAGGGTCTATGCAATCGAACGAATCGTCTCCAAGCCCGACAGGGTCAGGGCCGGTGTACCGCGCCGCCCAGTACGTGCGCATGTCCACCGAGCACCAGCAGTACTCGACGGAGAACCAGGGCGACAAAATCCGCGAGTACGCCGCCCGGCGCAACATCGAGATCGTCCGCACCTACGCCGACGAGGGCAAGAGCGGGCTGCGCATCGATGGCAGGCAGGCGCTTCAGCAACTGATTGCCGACGTGCAGGCGGGCAAGGCCGATTTCCAGATCATCCTCGTCTATGACGTGAGTCGCTGGGGCCGGTTTCAAGACGCCGACGAGAGCGCCTACTACGAATACATCTGCCGCCGCGCCGGGATTCAGGTGGCCTACTGCGCCGAGCAGTTCGAGAACGATGGCTCACCCGTGTCCACCATCGTCAAAGGCGTCAAGCGTGCGATGGCGGGCGAATACAGCCGCGAGCTGTCGGCGAAGGTGTTCGCGGGCCAGTGCCGCCTGATCGAACTCGGTTTTCGGCAAGGTGGGCCAGCGGGTTACGGCCTGCGGCGCGTGCTGATTGACCAGTCCGGTTCGGTGAAGGGCGAGCTTTCGCGCGGCGAGCACAAGAGCCTGCAAACCGACCGCGTGATCCTGCAACCCGGCCCGGACGCCGAAGTCGCGGTCGTGAACCAAATCTACCGCTGGTTCGTCGAAGACGCGCTGTTCGAATCGGAGATCGCCGAACGGCTCAACGCCAAGGGCATCCAGACCGACCTCGGGCGCGACTGGACACGTGCCACGGTGCGCGAAGTCCTCTCCAACGAAAAATACATCGGCAACAACGTCTACAACCGGCGCTCCTTCAAACTCAAGAAGGTGCGGGTCGTGAACCAGCCGGAGATGTGGATCAAGAAGGAAGGCGCATTCGAGGGCATCGTGCCACCCGACCTGTTCTACACGGCGCAGGGCATCCTGCGCGCACGGGCACATCGCTTCAGCAACGACGAACTGATCGAGAAGCTGCGCCGCCTGTTCCAGCAGCACGGCTACCTCTCCGGCCTGATCATCGACGAAGCAGAGGGCATGCCATCGTCGGCGGCCTACGCGCACCGCTTCGGCAGCCTGATCCGCGCCTACCAGACGGTCGGCTTCACGCCGGATCGGGACTATCAGTATCTGGAGGTCAACCAGTTCCTGCGCCGCCTGCACCCGGAGATCGTCGGCCAGACGGAGAAGATGATCGCCGAGGTCGGTGGCGCGGTGGTGCGTGATCCGGCGAGCGACCTGCTCACCGTCAACCGCGAGTTCACGGTCTCGCTGGTGCTGTCACGCTGCCAGTTGCTGGACAACGGTCGCCACCGCTGGAAGGTGCGTTTCGACACCAGCCTGACACCCGACATCACCGTCGCCGTCCGGCTCGACGACACGAACCAGTCACCGCTCGACTACTACCTGCTGCCGCGCCTGGACTTCGGTCGTCCGCGCGTTAAAGGCGGCATCCATCTGGCCGACCACAACGGTCTGGAACTCGAAAGCTACCGCTTCGACACCCTGGATGGCCTCTATGGCATGGCCGAGCGCAGCCGCATTCGGAGGGCAGCATGACCAGACCGCATCACCCCACCGCGTTGCAGATGATCCCGGTCGATCAGATCGTCGTGCTCAACCCGCGTGACCGCAATGGCCGTGTGTTCGAGGAGATCGTCGGCAACATCAAGAAGATCGGCCTGAAGAAGCCGGTCACGGTCACGCCGCGCGACGATCTGGAGGATGGCAAGCGCTACCTGCTGATCTGCGGAGAAGGTCGGCTCAAGGCGTTCAAGTCGCTTGGCGAGAAGGAGATTCCAGCGCTGGTCGTCGCGGTCAACGACGAGGACGCCTTCATCATGAGCCTGACGGAGAACATCGCCCGCCGGAAATACAGTGCGCTGGAATTGCTGATGAGCATCCAGCAGTTGAGTGAACAGGGTTACGACAAGCGCGTCATCGCCCAGAAGACGGGCCTGAGCCTCGACTACATCAAGGGCATCCTGCTGCTCTTCGAGAAAGGCGAGGAACGTCTGCTGGCCGCCGTCGAGGCCGGAAGGGTTCCGCTCAACGGCGCCATCACCATCGCAGGTGCAAGCGATGAGGAATCCGTCCAGGCTGCCTTGCAGGAGGCCTACGAAAGCGGTCAGTTGCGCGGCGGGCAGTTGATGCAGGCGCGGCGCGTGCTCCAGCGGCGCAGCGCCCTGGGCAAAACGCTGGCACACCGGCCCGCACGCAAGGGCGCTGCCGTGACCACCTCCAGCCTGGTGCGCAACTACCAGCACGAGGTGGAGCGGCAGAAGCTGATGGTCAAGAAGGCCGAGTTCGCGCAGCAGCGTCTGCTGTTCGTGATCGAGGCGCTGCGCCAGTTGCTGGCCGACGAACATTTCTCCAATCTGCTGCGCGCCGAAGGGCTGGACACCCTGCCCAAGCAACTGGCCGAGCGCATCTGGGGCGGAGGCCACGCCGCATGAGTCAGCCACCACTGGGTTTCATCCCGGAGCCGATCACGCTGGCGCTGGATCGGATTCTGCCGTCGCGCAAGCCGCCGGAGGGCTTGCATGTCTCGCGCAAGTTCAAGCAGATCGTCGCTTCGATGGAGGCCGTCGGGATGATCGAGCCGTTGAGCGTGGGCAAAGCCGACAAGAAGACGGGTCAGCACATCCTGCTCGACGGACACATGCGCCTGCTGGCATTGCGACAGCTCGGCTACGCCGACGCGCCCTGCCTGATCGCCACGGACGACGAGAGCTACACCTACAACAACCGGATCAACCGCATCGCCTCGATCCAGGAGCACCAGATGTTGCGGCGCGCCGTCGAGCGCGGTATGAAGCCTGAGCGGCTGGCCAAGGCGTTGAGCGTGGACGTCAGCCTGATCCACAAGAAGGTGAGCCTGCTCGACGGCATCTGCCCGGAAGCCATCGAGATGCTGAAGGATCAGCACTTCCCCGCTGGCCTCGGATCGGTGCTGCGCCGAATGAAGCCAACACGACAGGTCGAATGCGTGGAACTGATGCTCACGGCCAACAACATGACGGTCGCCTATGCCGAAGCCTTGTTCGCGGCGACGCCGCCGCACTTGGTGGTGGGGGAGAAACGCGCCCGGAAGCTGCCGGGCGTCACGGCGGAACAGATGGTCAAGATGGAGCGCGAAATGGGCAACCTGCAAGGACAACTGAAGGTGGTCGAGAAGTCCTACGGGCAGGACGTTCTGCTGCTCGTGCTGGCACGCGGCTACCTCGGCAAGCTGATCGACAACAAGGCGGTGTTCCGCTTCCTGAAGCAGCGCCAGCCCGACGTGCTGGCCGAGTTCGAGAACATCATCCAGACCGTGGCGCTGGACGGAAAGTGAATGCGGGTCGCCGATGTCACTGCGCCATCGCCCAACGCGCCGCCTCTCGACGATGACCACGGCGAGGCGGCGATGGCCGCGCACCGCAATGCGCCGCAGCCCGATCCCGCCTGCCTCCACGGCCTGATCGGCGACGTTGCCCGCGCGGGCAGCGAAGGCACGGAGACCAACGCCTACGCCATCGCCGCCAACTTCATGGTCTACCTGTCCTGCGCGGTCGGGCGCGGCGTGTACCTGCCCATCGGCAACACCCGGCACCACACACGCCTGTTCTGCCTGCACATCGGGCGTTCGGGCCGTGGTCGCAAGGGCGACGCGGTGTCGCTGGTGCTGCGCATCGATCAGGCGTTGCGGGCAATGGACGACACCTTCGCGCCACAGATTCACCGTGGCGGCCTGTCCACGCGCGAAGGGCTGGCGGCGCTGATCCACGATGGCTACCGGCAAGGTCGGCAGGACGTGTCGGCCATCGAGGACAAGCGGCTGTGGGTGGTCGAATCCGAGTTCGCCAACGTGCTGCATCAGGGGCGGCGCGACGGCAACACCCTGTCGGCGGCGCTGCGCGACTGTTGGGACGGCGTCGATCTCAAGCCCGCCACCAAGTCGAACCGGCTCTACGCCAGCGATCCGCACGTTTGCCTGAGCGGCGCGATCTCGCCGGGTGAACTGACCGGCCTGATGAGCGCGCGCGAACTGACCAATGGCTTCGCCAACCGCTTCCTGATGATCTGGGCAGAGCGCATGCGGATGCTGCCGTTCCCGAAGGAAACGCCGCAGGTAGTGGTCGAGAAGTTGGCGCGCCGGACGCTGGAGGTATTGGCCCTCGTCCACGCCGACCGGCACGATGAGCGTGACCACCTGCGGATGGAACTGTCGCCGCAGGCGCAGTGGCGCTATGCCCAGTTCTACCGGGGCGAACTGAACGACGACCTCGGCGACGGCGTCATCGGCGCGCTGCTGGAACGCCGTGCTCCGATGCTGCTGCGGCTGGCGATGCTGATGGCGCTGGCCGACCTGCAAACCCGCATCGACGCTCAGCACATCGATGCGGCGATGGCGTGGATTCGGCACGCCACGGCGTCCGTGCGCTTCGTGTTCGTCAGCGCCGCCGAGGAAGCCCAGCTCGCGCAGGTGCTGGAACTGTCGAACCGGGTGTTGGTCTTTCTCCGCGAACGCGGGCAGGCCACGCGCAGCCAGATCAGCGCCGAATGCTTCAAGGGCAAGGTGCCCAAGGCGCGGCTCGACGCCAGTCTGGAACAACTGCTGGCGGCCACGCCGCCCAAGATCAGTGTGCAGTGGGGTGAGCGTGCCGATGGTGCGCCGGGCGCGCCGCTGCGGGTGTACCGGTTGGTCACTGGGTAACGCGGGGATTTTTTCGCTGATTTCGCCGTAGTGGATCAGTTGCAAGTGCTTGTCACGGCACTAATTTCGCTGATTTCGCTGATTTCGCCGTGTACTTTGCCGACTGCTCTACCATTTGAAATAAGAAGAGCTGCGCTGAAGCGCGCGGTGCAACTCATACCTACACATTCAAAGGAGACCGGATGCAGAACCTGCACTGTTATGGCGATGACCGAAACAAGGGGTTTTGCGTGCATTGCGGCGGACCGAACGAAACCGTCGATCACGTCCCATCGAAGGTTCTCCTGGACGAGCCGTACCCCGAGAATCTCATGGCCGCCTCCGCATGTCTGAAGTGCAACAACGGCCTCTCGCTCGACGAGGAATACCTGGCTTGCCTGCTCGAATGCGTCATTGCTGGGGATACCGTGCCAGAGAAACTACACAGGGCGAAGATCGCGCGAATCTTGCGGGCGAACCCCTCTCTCTCGGCTCGATTGCAACGGGCACGGACAGATGGTGCAGAAGGCCCTATCTGGGCACCCGAAAACGACCGCGTGAATCGTGTAGTTCTCAAGCTGGCTCGTTGCCATGCGGCATTCGAACTCAACGAGCCGCAACTCCATGAGCCATCACATCTCGGGATCAAGCCGCTGCCGCTCATGACGGATGACGAGCGCGCCGCCTTCGAAAGAGATGATCAGGGGTTCGATGTCTGGCCAGAAGTCGGGAGCCGGGCGATGCAGAGAATTCTCGTGACGGGCACGGACGCCCTCGACGAGGGATGGCTCGTCGTGCAAGAAGGGAACTACCGTTTTCGTACCAGCCAAAGCAATGGACTGACCGTGAAGATCGTGCTTCGGGAATATCTCGGCTGTGAAGTCGTCTGGGACTGATCCTCACGGCCGTGCTCGTCGCGGCGGATGGGTCAGACCGGAGACACCGTTTTCGTATCCACCAACGCCTGCAAGTGCTCGTACAGCAGCTTCGGGATTTGCCCGCCGGTGAGGAGCACACCGGCCTCCATGTTCTGCTCCATCGCGTGGCCGGTCAGGTTGGCGCTGGTAATGAAGCACACGTCACCGTCGGCGACCGCGACTTTGGCGTGAACCCGCCCGTCGGCGAACTGCGTCGCCCGTTCGCGCCAAGCGTAGAGCTTCGCGGTGGGAACCAGCGTCCGCATCTTGCCGATCACGTCGAACGACATGCTGCCACCATGATCCTGCGAGGATTCGAGCAGCATCGAGATGCCCACGCCGCGCGTGCTCGCGTCGTTCAACGCCTTCACGATGGTCGAGACGTCATAGGCCACGAAGCTGGTGACGAACAAGGTCTGCTTGGCCGCGCCGATGACTTGCAGCAGCGCCTGCTCGGTGCGGCGCGCGGAAACGAAGGGCGTCGTCGGCCCCGTCCACACGAGTTCGGTGGACTGGTGCTTCGACACGTTCTCGAACGCATGGCTGGCGGCGAGCAGCATGGAGGCCAGTTCACCGGAATCGACCGACGTGGCCCGCCATGCTTCGACGAGCCGTTCGACGACGGTTTTGGCCGCAGCCGTGCCGACGACATCCGACAGGGTGACGGTCGCCTTCGTGTCTCCGATCTTCCGAATCGCGCCCGCCAGCGCCCGCACCTTCTCCGGCGACACGAGACAGACCACGGCTGTGACGGTTTCCAGCAACCTTTCCATGTCACAGCCCCGCGAAGAACGCGGCATCGCCTCGGTCGAGGGTCTGCACCAGCAACGATCTGTCGAGGTATCGGTTGCCCCGTTCGCACGAGGTTTCGGCGACCAGACTGCACGCATGGCAGGCTGCCGCGTGCAACGAACGGTCTTTGCCCGGATCGTGTTCCGAACACAGCGGATCGGACGAACAGATCTTCGACCGGTTCAGCGCCTGCCGGAGCAGCCGACCGAGGTTCTCGGGCTTGCCTAGATCGACGAGGCCACCCAGCGTCCCATCGGAATCAGCGGCCGCCGTGTAGATGAGGATGCCCGCCTGCGGATTGGCGCTCGACACGTCGGCGTAGATGCGTTCTCTGATGCTCGCCGCGTTGTAGCCGCACTCCAGCGCCAGTTCGCGGATGAGCAGGTGCGAGAGCGTGTGGAGCATGGCGTAGCGGATGCCGGGGTAGCCCTCGTTCGGGTCGAGGTGGCGCGAGTTGCGCCATCCGCCATGACCGGCCTTTAGCATCCCGTCCACGCGCTGGACGCCAGCCTGCGCCTCCCACGCCTGTAGTGTCGCTTCATCGAACTGGATGAAAATGCCCTCACCGTGAACCTGATTCGCAGGAACCCAATCCGGCTTGCGGCGTGAGAGGCCCGCCATCTGCGGGCGCTCGTTCGGATCGCTCGATTCTTCGGGCGCTTCCACGCGGGTGAAGCCCAACAGGGCATTGACCTCGCGCAGCCGCTCCAGCAACAGCACTCTGGCGATCCGGTTTTCGAAGCCCGTGGGTGTGCCCACCTTCTTGCTCATGAAGTGTGGGTAGTCGGCAGGCGGATTGGCCGCCGTTAGCACGTCCCACTCCGGCCCTTTGATGTCGGCTTCGCCGACCGTCTCCTGACCGCCGCCGTTGCGATGCGCTTCGATGGCCGCCCAGATGTCCGATGCCGAATGTTTATCGATGCCGGGAAGTCCGCCCGTAACTTTCAGAGTTTGCACCACGATCGGCACCATCGTCTCTGCCGTGATTCCCTGAAAGACCGCCCACCCATCCTGAATTAGTTGGCCGAGCGGGTCTTTGGCCTGCGGGATGGCAAGCGCCGACAGCGTGATCGGGAACCAACTGTTCGTCGAACCCAGCAGGACGGCCCGCGCCTCTTCGTCGCACTCTTCGTCGAAGTGGTCGAGGTGAGGATGCCTGCCCCGGCAGCTCGGCAGGTTCTCCTTCCCAGCCTTGCCGAAAGCGTGGGCCATGCTGCGCGACGCCCCACAGGCATCGCACTTCACCCACAGGTTCTCGGTCTGCAACGAAGCGCCACTCTCGAAGAAGCGCAGCGTACCCTTGCACGAGCTGTTGCCGCCGTGGACGAAGTAATGCCACGGGAAGTCGTCGAGGTGGCCGTCTCGGCAGGCCAAGAGAAAACGCGCTGGAACGGCGTCGGCGTCCTTCGCGGGCTGGTCGCCCTTGGAGCCTCGGCAGCCCTTGTGGACGAAGCGGGTGCGTTCCGGGCGGAAGCGGTTTTCCTTGATCTCGAACAGCCCCGCGTCGAAGGGCGACAGCAGACCGCACTTCACGCAGCGCATCCAGCGCGGGAACGGGCGCACGGGCACGCCGATGTTCGCCTCCGCCGACCAAGGATCGACGAGTTCGCTCTTCTGGAACGGTGGCATGCGCAGGTTCTCCACCTGCGCCCCGAGAACCTTGCGCACGGCGGTGAGCAGGCGCGGCTCGGCGATGGGCTGGCAACGATCCTTCTCCCACTGGTCGATGCCCAGCGTCACCACCGAGAGGCTCGGCAGGTCGATCAGCGCGCCCGGCCCGTATGTCCAGAGCAGTTGACTGGGGCGGACTTCCCCGACGGGTGTTTTATTGGTGGTCATGGTCAGCCTTCGTCCTCCGGCGCCGGACGCGGCTTCCACCCGTGGTCGTCCGAGATATGTCCCGTGTTCATGATCAGGCGCACGCCCGGCTCCACCTCGCGCATCGACATCGGCACCGTCCAGTTGTCCCACGCATGGATGCCCGGCGACTTGACCAGCCCGACCATCGTCGCTGCCTGTGCGCCGCGTTTCTCATAGGCCAGCGTGCGACCGGGCACGCTCACTTCCTTCGCCCACTCGTCCGCGCGCTCCTTCAGTTCACGCTCGGCCAGACTCTTGATTGCGGCCGTCTCGCTGACGTTCCAAGCCCGCCGCACCAGCACGTCGATGGCATCGGTGATCTCGGGCTTGTCGGACTTGTCCAGCTCGCCCGCGCCCACGTTCGGGCTGAAGGTGTCGTTCTCCAGACGCATCAGGGAAAGCAACGCACCAGTCAGGCCACGATCCATCGCGCGCGGCGAGAATGGCGTCACCGACTGCGCCTCCACATGCTTGTAGAAGGTCGCGTGGTAGTGCTCGAAGGTCTCGTAGTGCGAGAGGTCGCGTGGACGCGCCCACGTGAGCACCGTACAGACCAAGCCGGGGAAGGAACGGCCCACGCGGCTGGTGGCTTGGATGTATTCCGCCGTGCCCTTGGGCTGACCGTTCACCGCCATCAGGCCCAAGCGATTCACGTCCACACCGACCGACAGCATGTTGGTCGCCAACACTACGTCGATGGCGCGGGTGTCACCCTCGTTCCACTTCGTCACGAACTTGCCGGTGGCCGCATCGAGCGCGGCCTTGAACTTGACCTCCAGGTGGTCGAGATACTTCGGGATGTCCTGACTGGAGACGCGCGAGGTCAGCTCGCGGATGTTGTTGACGCTGCGCTGCGCGAGCGCGGGTCGCTCGACCATGCTCATCTGCACGCGGTAGGAACGTGTCTGCACGTCGTCCTCGGCCAAGCGCCGCATCCCGCCCAGCTCGCGCAGCGAGTTGAAGTAGCCGACCATCGTCATGTACGGATCTGCGGGTTCGCCGAAGCGATCGAACAAGGCTTGGGCGGCGGTGAGGAAAGCGGTATAGACGCGGATCAGCATCGCGGGCCGCGAGCTGCCGGGCGAGCACACGCCGAGATAGCGCCGTCCCGGGCGCTCCTCGATAGGGCGCTGCACCGAGAAGTAGTTGTCCTCCACGTCCAAGCCGTGCGGCGGGAACACCGACACGCGCCGCATGAACACGTTGTTCACCTGTTCCTGGGCTTTGCGCACCGTTGCCGTAGACGCGACGATCTTGGGCTTTACCGTCTTGCCGTCGAACGTCCAACCGGAAAGTTCATCGACGGCAGATTCGTACAAGCCGACCATCGTGCCCAACGGCCCACTGATGAGGTGGAACTCGTCCTGGATGATCAGATCGGGCGGACGGATCGGTGCGACGTTCTTGACCTTGACCGCAGGCAGACCTTTCCCGGCAGTGTGATTCCCCGTGCAATCGCAGTCGGGCCACAACAGACCGTGGCGTTCGCACTCCTGATGCACACGACCGAACAGCGTGCGCACCTGCCCGCGCCACGCCATCATGGCGAACTTGTCCACGGTGGCGATCATCATCGTCGGAGGGCGGTGGTAGATCTCTTCGTCCACCGTCAGCACGGGGATGCCGGGGTGCGGCGACTTGCTGGATTTACCGCGCGAGAACTCGCAGCGGCCCTTCTTGTCACCGCAATAGACGAGCGTCCGCCCGTAGTGCTTATCGACATCCACTTCACGCCCCGGCGCGATGTCGGAGCCGCACCAGGGGCAACTGGTCAGTTGCACGGGCGATGCCGCTCCGGCGTGGTGTCTGCCGGGGTTGCGGATGTCCTCGATGGCGCGGTGGCTGTCTTCGGTCGTTCCCGGCGTCACCTTGTTGCCCACCCACAGACCGATGGTGAACGGCTCATGGCCCAAAGCGAAATCGCCGCTGGCCAGCGCCTCGCGCCGCAGCGCCTCCATCGAGCAAATCAGCGCGGTGGCGCGCTGGAATTGCTGCAAGGTCAGCAGGCGCAGCGTGTAGCGCATGATCACAGCCAGTCCGCGCGAGGCGTCGTAGCCGCCGAGCTTGCCTTGCAGACGGCGAATCGCCATCGTGAACGCCGCCACGCCCAGATATGCTTCCGTCTTGCCGCCGCCGGTGGGGAACCACAGCAGATCGGCGTGGGCTTCCATCGGCTGCACCCGATCCGGGTGCGTGGGATCGGCCAGCGATGGGATCGACAGCAGCAGGAACGCCAACTGGAATGGACGCCAGCTCCGGTTCTTCGGCTGGTCGAACTGATCGACTGTCACCTCGCGCCCGCGCCGCACTTCCAGCGCGTACTGACTGCGCACACGCTGGATCGCCATTGCTTTGTTGGCAAAGCGAAACGCGGCCAGCGCCTTGCCGTCGCTCTTCAGCGTGTCGATGCCCTGCTGCAAGCGCATCTGGATTGCCTGGCACCGATCCAGCGCCTGCGCGGCCTGCGTGTCATACCCGACCACGTCCTCGCCGATGCGTTCGCGCTGCTCGGTGATCCACGCGGCGTAGTCCTTCGTCAGCACGTTCAGGGCATCGATCAACTCGGTGACATCCAGCGTAGCGAGCCGCTGCATGTCGAGCAGACCGCTTTCTACCATCCGCTTCATCGCCGGACGGTCGGCGGGGTCGAGGCCCGGTGTCTCCGTGACCTGCACTTCGTACTGCGGCAAGACGGTGGTGCGCACCTCGACGGCCAGCGTCACGTCGTCCGCCGTCTCGGCATGGACGGCGACGCCGTGCCCGACAGCGAACTCCACGCGGTTGCGATAGATCATCTCCAGCGATTCGCGCTCCAGGTCGTTCCCATCGGCGTCCAGCACGGGGCGGCGGCGGAAGATGGCGCGTTTGGACGCCTCCGCTTCCGCACGCACGATCAGTTCCGGCTGGAACAGCCACGCCGTGTCGCGGTTGGTGTCGGGTTCCTCCTGCGCGTTGATCAGGAACAGCGTCACCAAGCGGTCGCCATTGGCGTTCTTGGCACGGATGGAACCTTGAATCCGCACCGCCGGACGATTGGTGTCCGGTGCCTGATGCGGGATCACGCCTTCGGTGAGCGACAGCACCAGTTTTCCGCCGCAGGGAATGCGCTGCCATACCTTGGCTTTCTGACCATTGGGCCGGGTCAGTTCGTGTTCGTTGTTCGGCACGCGCTCGTAGCTGCCCCAACGCGCCTCGACCTCGATGCGCTCGGCGTCGCCATCGACGCAGAAGGTCATGCCGAAGCTGCTGGGCACCAGCGATTGGTTGCTGGCGGCGTCGATCTCATCGGGAGGCTCCGTTTCAGGAGAACCTTTGGGAACGGGTGCGCCGGATTTCTCCTGTTGTGCCTTGACGATCAAATCATCGGCATCATCCTCGACCTGCTCTGGATCGACTGGAAATTCCTGACCCCGTTCAGCCACTTCGCGCGGGCCCAGCTTACCGACCAGATAGCGGTCGCGCACGCTCATATCCACGATGTGCTCGCGCGGCCCGCCTGCCGGGCCGAGAAGGTCGTCCACCACGGCCAGTTGCAGCAGTTCGCGGATGTAGCTCTGATCCTTGATGGGTGGCACGCCGTCCACGGTCTGATGCAGTGCCGTGGACAAGGCCGTGACGAACTCACCCCACTGGATGCGCCCGACGTTGCCCGACGACGGTGGGGCCAGCGAAACGCTGGCGACCGGCTCCGGAGCATCGGTGACCGACAGCCGGTCGAAGAAGATCGTGGTGGCTTCGAGGTCGGAACGAAGCCGTAGCACGCGCCCCGCGCGGACGATCTCCCCGGCAGAATTCAGCACGAGCACCCAATCGTCCTCAGCGATGGCTTGGTACAGGGAACGGTCACCCTTCAAGACCAACGTATAGGGCGCGAGCCTGCGATCCGTGCCGAGACCGTGATCGACGGTGATCCATGCGTTGGGTGATGTCGTCATGCTGCGGGTGCCTCAGATGGTTACGGGCTAAAGCTCCACCCGCGAGAAGTGCGGATAGATGCGATAGAACTTCTTGAACACCTCGAACGGGTTTTCGCCCATGTTCGATTTCGGTAACTCGAAGCCCATCTTCGTCTGGGCATCGTCGGTCGATTCCATCGTCAGTCGTTCCAGCGTCGAGAGCGCAGGCAGATCGACCCGATGCGGCGCATCGGTCGTCGCATGGAACTCCCAAGCCTTCACCGATTCCTCGATGGTCTTGTCGTCGTTCTGGCAGACCACGAGCGCGGCGGTGACCATAGCCTGACCATCGGCATAGTGCGTCGCGAGCGCCCAGACGATGCGGCGATCCCGAAAACTGAGCACTTCCTTCTCGACTGCCAGCTTGAGCGCATGCAGCAGGCTCTTGCCAAAGTTCTTCTGCGTCATGCCATCGGCGGTCAATCCGCTCGGAAAGAGCGATCCCAGTCGTTCCTTGAAACGCGCGAGACGCCATTCCTGCGTCGTCGGCTTCTGCGCCCGATCCTCCGAAACGTCGCCATCGGCCTCGACCGAGATGTCCTTCGGATCGGGCTTTCCTAACGATTCGGGGTTGGCGTTGAGCGTGATGCGCAGAATGCTGCCGATGGGCACAGTGCCTATGGTGCGTGCAAACCGCTCGATCTGTGTGGTGATGCCCTTGGGTTCCGTGTAGTCGAACCAGATGATGGCGGGCGAATCGAGATTGGTTTCGTCCAGATAGTCTTCGAGGCCTTTGTGGACACACTCGATGGAAGCGACTGGACGGTTGAAAAGCTGGCGCTTATGCACCTGCTCCTCTGTCTCGATGCACGTCATCTTTGCGATGCCGAGTCGACCGTGGATCAGCCGGAAGTCTTCGAGGAAAGGGCCGCCGAGTCCGACGTAGTGATACTTTTCCAGCGCGAGCTTTGGGGCCAGCCGCATCAGCAGCGACAGGAAGAGTTCCCGATCCACGGCCTTGTTGGGTCGCAAGCGGTACGGCAAGGAAGAAGCTGCGCTCATCGTTCACTCCCCCTGCTTCTTGGCCTTCGTGAGCTGCATCTCGAAGCACTTGTCGCCGACGATGCCCGGCTTTTCATCCGGGTCATCGAACAGCAGCTTGGCGACGAGCCGCACTTCCTCGGCAGGGCGCGAAAAAACGATCTTCCGGGACGATGGCTTCTTGTCCTCCGGCTCCGGCAAGACCTTCGCCTTCTGTGGGTTGAATTCGATCGTGTCGGCAATCCTCCTCGTGGCGCTGCGAGCGGCAACAACCTCGATTGCCCGGCTCAACGGCATCGGCTTGGCTGTTTCCCAATGACTCGACTGGTCAGCGCGCGGATGGTTCTTCCACTGGTTCGTGTAAGAAATCCAGATGCGCATGCCTTCCTTCATCTTGACGAGGGATTCCAACCAGACGTTCGACGAGGTATCAAGTGCGCGCTTCGTCGTCGTGACCGGCAACTTGTCGGCATGCTTGGATCGGAACTCAATGATGCCCGTGATGATGGCGAACTGCGGGTGGTAGAGCGGGATGCCGTCGCCCCAGCCCGTCAGCCGGCTTTTGTCGCCCACGATGACCGCGCGGTCGTTGCAGAGCACCGTCCAGCCTGCTGTCGCGGACGACCGGTCGCGCTCAAAGCCCGCATCGTCCTCGTCGTCATCGCCAAGGCTCTTCCCGGTGTTGAGGCCAACGGTGATCGAGACGAGCACATCGTCGATGGTTTTCTGGAAGACGTAGGGTGCCGGGCGATCCTCGTCCGTCGAAACGAGCACCTCGACACGAACGGACTCCACGGGCTTTCCGTTGAGTTCCACCGTCAAACCCCACTGGATGAACATGGTGAAGTGCTCCGCGATCGCGGTGCGCACTTCGTTCTCGAAGGCTTCATTGGCGAAATGCCGCGAGACACCTTCGTAGAGGTCGCTGACCTCGATCGTGGTGCCCGCCTCAGGGAGTTGTTCGTTGGCTTCGGTCGGTTCGTTGATCGGCAGTGGGTCCCAGTTCTTCGCCTCCAGCCATTGCGAGGTAATCGGCACCTCGAACGTGTCATCGCCGTGGCGCGTGCGCACCAGTGCGTTGCGGCCCATCTTGAAGATCGCACGCTTCATGCCGACACCGTACATGCCGATGGTCTCAGCATCTGAATCGCGGTCGTCGTCCGGTTCGCGCCCCATCTTGAATGCGTAGTTCTTGGCGACCTCGCGCGGGATGCCACCGCAGTTGTCGGCGATCAGAAAGTGATCCTCGGCGATTTCGATCTTCACGAAATGCTTGGCGTAGTCGACAGCACCACCATTCGCCAGCCGCATCGCACCGTCGAGGCAGTTGTCGAGCAGATCGAGAATCGCGTCGGCAAGGCTGATGTCGCGCGTGAGCATCGAAACGAAGAACTGTTTCGTCGGACTGGCCTGAGCCTGGTCTGCACTGGGTTTGGTCATGGACGGGTTCTCCGTTGGCGAGTGGAGGTCGTTGAAGCGGCGGCTTCGAGGTCGAACGAGGTCTGCGAATATTCGGCGCTGGCGCGACGGCGTGTGCGAGACGATGCCCGTCCGCCGCCGTTGGCGCTGGCCGCTGCCTCGAAGCGTTCACGGTTGAGCGTCACGAGCCTGTCCAACAGCGTCGCCGTGGCATCGGCGGACAATGCCCACCGCCATTTGTCGTTCGCGGAGCCGCCGTCGAACTCACGGAAGTCATAGGTCACGTCCACATCGCTCCAGCCGTAAGCGGCTACGACTTCGGCGTCGATGCTGGACAACAAATGCCGTAGTTCAGCGATAGTTGCATCGGAGTTGTTCGGCGAATGGATGGCGTTCATCACGTCAGTCAGGCCACAGCCGTTTGCTGCACTGAACTCCACCGCGAGACGGTTGAACTGCGTTGCCGCTTCCACGCCAGCCGATGCCACGCTTCGTTCTGGAACCGGATACTTGGCGGTTGATTCGCTGATGGATATCCGAAGCGTCACGCCCATGCCACCACCGCAGAACTTCTCCAACCATGTGCGGAAGAACGAACTCAGGCAGATGGCGAGCGTGTCCTCGCGCTCATTGGCGACGAGCAGCACTTGGTTTGTGTAGATCCAATGGGTATCGGCAAGCATGCAGATCGGATGCTTCGTCACTTTGGAATAGGCAATGAACTGCGCCTGCTGCCGAATCCGGCGCATCAGTTCGGCACGGTGATTCCAAAACTGCCACCAGCGGTCGATCAACCCCTTGTAACTCTTGAGCGCCGCGACCGTGCGGGTCGGATGCACTTCGTCAACAATGAAGCGGTGCGCCTCCGGCCAGCGCCGACGGACTTCGTCCAGACTCCGGTCGGCGATGTCGAGCGCCCAGCGTTCGATTCGGTTCAGAGCCGAACTGGTGATGTCGTCGCCGGTGATGTAGGGTCGAAGTAGGCTGTCAGGTTCGTTCTTGAGCCGGTCGAACCACGGGCTTTCCGGCGTGATGACGAAGGCCAAGCCCTTGCTGTTGTCCACACCAGCGAACGTGAATGGTGCATCGGACAACACTTGCGGCATCCAGACGTCTGCCGCCTCCGGTTCCAGCCTCGGCCCAATGCGCGGGCAGCTTCGTCCATCGGCATCGCACTCGGCCTGCCACTCGCCCTTGTAAAAGCCGACGATGGCGACGACGACCGCCGCCGCACCCGGCCACGGCATCCCTTTTCTGGCGAAATGGATGTCGCCGTTCTGGACGATGACGCCCAAGCCGACCTCGATCGCGCTGCCTTCCGCGATGTTGCTGGTCGCCAGCATCCCGTAGCAGCCATCGGGTCGAAGCAGATCGACTGCCCGTCGATGGAAAACGATGCAAAGGTCGATCTTGCCCGGTGACGCGCCAAGCACCATCTGACATTGCCACTGCAATTTCTCGCCCAGCGCGCCTTTCCACAGACGGTTGCCAAGGAATGGCGGATTGCCGACCAAAGCGTCGAACCCGGATGATGTTCTGGCGAAAACTTCAGGGAACTCCAACGGCCAATGGAACGGGTTGCGGGTGGGCTTGCCCAGCGGCAGATCGACGCTCAGGGTTTCCCGCGCCCGCTTGAGGATGGCATCGAGGGCGTTGCGGTCGCCCGCCACCGCTTGACCGGCTTGGATGGTCAGCATCGTGGCCGCGCTTTCGATTGCCGTCGCGTTACCGCCTAAAGCCAACACTTCCCCGATGAATGCATCGGCGATGCTTTCCGGCACTGCCAGTCTGCGGCGCGCGTCGGCATCCAGATGCGCCATCGCCTCCACATCTCGGATGTCGCGGATGGGCATTTCGCGCAACCGTTGCCGCAGTTCGATGGCCTCGTGCACGGCCTGCTCGATGTTCTGCCCGAACAGGCGCAATTGCCCCTGACCCGTGGGATTCATCGAAAGCTGGGTGAGCTGATCCAGCCGGTGGATGCCGAGCAGGCTGTCGCCTTGGCGCAGGTTGTGGTCGAGAAAGCCGAAGGGCCGGCCCTTGGCGAGCGTCACCAGCCAGATGGAGAGCTTGGCCAGTTCGACCGCCAGCGGATTCAGATCGACGCCATAGAGGCAGCGTTCGGCGATGAGGCGGCGGGCGACGATGGTGCGTGCATCGGTGTCACGCGGCAGCGACTCGATGCTGGCGTCGGCGGCCACCACACGCCCGTCCATGCCGACCGTGTGCCCCTGCGCTTCAGCCTGTGCCCACGATTCCACCAACCGGTCTGCCAGCCAGCGGCAGGCTTGCACGAGGAACGCACCCGAACCCATCGCCGGGTCGCAGATCTTCAGGTCGAGCAGTTCGGCGGGCGATTTCAGCACCCAATCCGCGCGCGACGTGCCCTGCGCAGGGCCGACGTAGGCGATGGGCGTGAGCGTCTCGGCGACGATGGCCTCGGTGAGCGACTTCGGCGTGTAGTGGGTGCCGGTCTCACGCCGGTCGGAGCCGGTGGTGACGATGAAGGCCCCGGCGGGATACACCAACGGGTAGCCCCAAGGATCGGTGCGCACCAGATGGCCGAAGGGCTTGATGCGGTCGCGCAGTGTCGTGTCGCCGTGGCAGGCCGTCAGCAGGCGATCGGCGAGCGCATCGTCCACAGCGCGGGCCAGATCGTTGCGCACGCGGCTGGCGGAACTGCCGGAACGTTGCTGGAGCAGTTCGGCCAAACGCGCGGCACCATCCAGCCGCGCGGATTCGAGTTCGGCCAGCGTGACCCACGGCGACTGCGCGCTCTTGGTAGCGTCGAGTTCCAGTGTGACCTCGGCAGTGCGCTTGACGGTGCGTTCCAGCAGGCCCTCATAGACGTAGCCGATCTGCTCCACGTCCAGCGCCCGGTATGACAGCGTGCGCCCTTGGAATTGCTGGATGGCTTCGAGCAACAGCAGGACGGTGCGGTTGTCGATGGGCAGCGGTTTGGCGACGTCGGTGTGCCAGTCGGAGCCTTTCGCTCGGCCTTCGAGGAAGGGGAAGCGATCCGGGTCGAACAGCGAACCGCCCAGCGCAGGCAGACGCAGGTTTTCGTGCTCGATGCCGCCATACACGGCGCGGAAGACGGCCAGTAGGCGCGACCATGCATCCCAGCGGCGCTCCAGAATCTCGTCCGACTCGGCGCGCAACTGCATGCGCAAGGTCGAGAGCGCGTAGTTCGCCTCGTAACGTTCGTCGCCCAAAAGCAGCAGGCCACGCTCTTCGGCGGAGAGCAGGAAGACCAGCCGCATCATCACCGTCAGCGCGGCTTCGTAGAGTTCGGCTTCCTTCACGCCGCGCAGCAGTTCGCGGTCGCGGTCTTGGTCGGCCTTGTCGAGCGACTGGATCAGCACTTCGACCGCGCGCCGCACTTGTTCGCCCAAGGCGTCGGTCACTTCGTCCTGGAACTTCAACGAGCGGTCGAACAGCGCGGGCAACCGTTCCGCTTCATCCACGAAGAAACGCCGGATGCCCAAGAGGTGGACGAAGGCTTGCAGGGTGACAGGTTCCTGCGACCAGATGCGTGCATACCAACTGGCGAAGGTGGTGACCGCGCCCACCGGCGCATCGACCAGCATCCAGCGTTCGCCGTTGGTGACCAGACCGAGACGGCAACCGGTGGCGCGGCAGAGCGTCACCATGCGTTCCCCCGGTGTGCTGGCCCAGCCGTCGAGTTTTCGGGTGGCGTCGAGATCGACGTCCGGCGCGTAGGCTTGGACGAGCATCAGCGGCGCATCGCCATTGCCGACGACGGCAAAGTCCGGCGACAGGCTCACGCCATGTTCCGGCAGCGCGACGGTCAGGTGATTGGCGCACCAGTCCTTGCGTTTGAGCACGTCGCCACGACCGTCCTCGTCGAGTTCCAGTCCGCGCGACAACACTTCGTCGATCCATGCCGTGTGCAGGTCTTCGAGCCGGGGATCGTCGGTTTCCTGCGCCTCACGCCATTCGTCATAGGCCTGCCGCAGCCGCTTGCGTTTGGCTGCATCGAGTTCTTCCAGCCCTTGCGGGAAGGCTTCCTTCAGGACGGGAACGGCGAGGAACGGGCCGGAAATCTCGACGAGTGCGAGCCATTCGTGGTGCATGCTCATGCAGCACCTCCAGCAGATTCCGGCACGACGAAGATCACCGCGACCGGGAAGGTGCGGTCGTCGAGCTTGGCGTAGCGTGCCTCAATGGCCTGCGTTTCCATCTCGCGCTCGTCGGGGATGCGCGCGAGGCGTGCTTCAAGCGCGGCGATGTCGCGCCGCAGTTGCGTGCGTTCGTCCTCGGTGAAGAGCGTGAGCTGTTCGGGCTGCCCGCCTTTCTTCAACTCGGACTGGATCGCCTTCTCCAATTCGTCGAGCACGGTGCCGATGTCGCCGACTTCCTGCTGCTTGCGGGTCTGGAGCGTGTTGGTCAGGTAGCGAAGACGCTCTTTGGATCGGGCATCGACCGCTTTCAGGATGGCTTCCTGCTGACGGTCGAAGCGGACGCGCAGCGCGTCGAACAGGGACGGGGCCGCCGTAATCGGTTTCGATTCGTCCAGCCACTGCTGGACGCGGGTGACGCCTTCTTCGCGGCGGAAGGACTGATCGCGCAGGTAGCCGCCCGACAAGGTCAGTTCCTCGTGCAGCCGATGATGGTTGCCGCCGGTGACGACGAGCCGAGAGACGACGACCACGGCGGGGCCATCGACGAGCGCATCCGGCACGGTGCGGACGGTGACGCGGTGCAGTTTCTTCACATCATCCTGCGCCCAGATTTCGGCGCGCAGCAAGCGCAGGCACATCTGCACCAGGCGATGGTTCAGGTGGACGAGCACGACGTCGTCACGGCCACTGGCGACGGCGTGGTCGAAGGTGATGGGCCGCATCTTCTGGGTGTGCGGGTGACGCAGCCCTTCCAGACAGCGTGCCCACGAGCCTGACAGCGCGGGCATGCGGAAGACGCTGCCCGAAGGTGCGCCCACCAGTTCGACGGGTTCCAGCGGTGGACGGCCCGCCAGCGCGAGGCCGGTCTTTACGGCCATCAGGACGTGGTCGGGCGTGAGGTGGAAGTCCTGTTTGGTGGTGAGCAGACGCTCGTGCAGCTTGGCGACGCGATCCTTCAATTCACGCTCGGCGCGCACGAAGTTCTTGGCCCGGGCGATCCGCGCCTCGGCCATGCGGGTGTCCAAGTCCTTCAGCGAGCCTTCGATGAGGCCGGACATCTGCGGCGCGATGACAGGATTGACGCTGCCCATGTCGGCGCGCATCGAATCCAGCTTCCGCAGGGCGCGCAGGATGTCCTCGCCGTGGCCGCCGACCGATGCGCCGTTCGCACCGCCGCCATCGACCGGGTGCCAGATCAGCACTTCCTTCTCGCGCTGGCCGTGGCGGTCGATACGCCCGTTGCGCTGCTCCATCACGTTGGGGTTGTAGGGAATCTCCAAGTGGATGAGCCGATTGCAGTGGTTCTGCAAGTCGATGCCTTCGGACGCCGCATCGGTGGCGAGCAGGATGCGAACTGGCGAATCCTGCGGCGAGGCTTGGAATGCCGCCTTGATGGGTTCGCGCTCCTCTTGGGAGAGGCCGCCGTGCAGCAGACCGAGACGCTCGCCCCCGAAGCCGTGGCTGGCGAGAATTTGATGCATCCACTGATGCGTGGTGCGGTATTCGGTGAACAGGATCACCCGGCGGTCGTTCCACTCGCCGTTGGGCTTGAGATAGGTGGTGAGCCAGTCGAGGATGGCTTGGGCCTTGGAGTCGGCCTGATTCCGCGCGCGTTGCGCCCACGCGCGCAAATCGTCCAGTGTCGACCGCTGCTCCGGCGTCAGCGGCATCGAGCGGCGCGTGGCCTCCTCAATGGCTTCGGCTTGGGCGTTCTCGACTTCGCTGTCGTCGGCGTAGTCCTCATCGGCCTTCAGGATTGCCTTGTGCAGGATGCGCTCGGCCATCGCGTCCGGCTTCGCGAGCCGGGCTTCGGACAGCGATGCGACGTGCTTTTCGAGCGTGGACGCGAACGCCGCTGGCGACGAGAGCAGACGCTTCTTGAGGAGCCGGTTGACGAAGGCCGTGCCGAAGCCGTTGCCCGCTTTCTCGGCGTCCTTTTCGCGGCTGGCGCAGTAGTCGTCGAGCTTGCGGTGAATCTCGCGCTCTTGCGCCGTGTAGGGGACTTCGAGTGCCTGCAAGGTGCGCCGGGCGTACAGGGGATTGCCGTCCGCATCGACCAGATCGCTCTTCAGGCGACGGATCATCACCTGACTCAAACGCTTTTCGTCGGGGAGGATGTTGCGCGCGAAACGCTGGTCGTCAAGCAGTTCCAGCAACGAGGTGAACGACTCGGTGTAGCCGTTGTGCGGCGTCGCGGTCAGGAACAGGCGATGCTGGAAGTGCGGGCCGATGGCGCGGACGAACCGTGTGCGTTGGCTTTCCAGCGCGTAGTGCGCGCCTGCGGCGGGCGCGACGTTGTGCGCTTCATCCACGACCAGCAGGTCGAATTTGCGCGGATGACCAACGTGCGGCGGGATCACGTCGCGCATGGCGCGCAAGCCCTCACCGCCCTTGGCCCAATCCATCGACGTGATGAGGCGCGGATGCGACGTCCACGGGTTGGCGTGGATGCCGCGCTCGCGCCGCAGTCGTTTGATGTAGTCGGTGTCCACCACGCGGAAGTCGAGGCCGAACTTCTCCAGCATCTCGACGCGCCACTTCTCCTGAAGCGACGCGGGGCAGACGATCAGGACGGTGCGCGCGCGGTGCCGCAGCAGCAGTTCCTGAATGACCAGACCGGCTTCGATGGTTTTGCCGAGGCCGACGTCGTCGGCGATGAGCAGGTTGACGCGCGCCATGTCGATGGCGCGCACCAGCGGGTCGAGCTGGAAGTCCTCAATGCTGACGCCGCTGCGGAACGGCGCTTGGAGAAACCCACGGTCTGCGTTGGTGGCAGCACCCCAACGCACGGCATCGAGGAAGGCGTCGAGCATGCCCGCATCGTCCTGTCCCGTGACTGAGGGTAGGCCCGCGCGCTCGATGACCTGAGCGCCCGGCTCGATTTCCCAGACGACTTCCAGTTCCTCGCCGAGACCGTCCTCGTCGATGGACGAGAGCGTCACGCAATGTTGAGGCGCGGTGGTTTCCAGTCTAGCGGCATCGACATCGGCCACCACCCACTGACGACGGCGCACCTCGACGAGCTGCCCTGGCTCGGGGCGAGCGCGATATGTCTGAGGTTGCCGTTCGTTTGGGGTGCCCATCTGGTGGCCATCTTCCTTTTCAGTTCTTCGCGTCGGCCTTGGCGACCACGCTGGCGACCGTCGCGGCGGCCTTGGCTGACGACTCGTGCGACCAGAAGCGCAGCGCCGTCCAACCGGCGGCCTCAAGCCGCGCGTTCGTGTCCGCGTCCCGCTGGCGGTTGGCCTCGATCTTCTGCCGCCAGAACTCCGCGTTTCGCTTCGGCCACGTGGCATGTTCTGGGCAACCGTGCCAGAAGCAGCCATCGACGAAGACGGCGATCTTGCGACCGGGGAACGCCACGTCCGCGACGCGGCGCGGTTTCTTCAGCACCTCGTAGCCGACCCGGTAGCGCAGGCCGATGCGATACATCTCCCGCCGTAGCGCCAGCTCTGCATCCGTACCCGTCTGCCTGACCTTCGCCATGCGGTGACTGGCATCGGATGACGAAGGCAGGGGGCTGGGCATCGGGCGGTCCACGTCAGTCCATCACCGTGCGACCGGGGCGAGGTGCCGATCGATGCTGCGGGCGATGGCGCGACCGAGATCGACGGGCACCGCGTTGCCGATGAGCCGTCCGAGCACCTTGAAGCTGACCTCACCACGCTTCGGGATGAATTTGTAGTCACGCGGAAAGCTCTGCAAGATCGCTGCTTCACGCAGCGAGATGGCCCGATCCTGCTCGGGGTGGCCGAAGCGGCCATTGCCGAATCCATAGCACTGGGTCGTCATCGTCGGCGCGGGCTTGTCCCACTCCATGCGTCCATAGACGCCCGGATAGGTGCGCCCGCTGTCTGCACGGTGGCAATCGGCGACGAGGTTCTTCGGCCAATCGCGCCAAGTGCCGCCGGGTTTGGACGCCTTGATCCGCTTGAGATTCGTTTCGGACAGCGTCGAGGTGACGTGCAGTTTGTCCTTGGGAGCGGATTCACCGGCGCTGAGACGACGCAGGCGACCGATGGCTTGCTTCACCGTCTTGGGTTTCTTGCGCGTCGGCTCGATCATCTCGATCTTGCCGTGCTTGGAGGCCAACAACACCATCCGACGTCGCATCTGCGGGACGCCATAGAGGGAACTATCGACGACGTCGTGCCAGACCTCGTAGCCGAGCCGTTTCAGCGTATCGACGAAATCGTGGAAGACCTCGTGCTTGGCGACGGTTGGCACGTTCTCCATCGTGATGACGTCGGGCATCGTGCCTTCCGCGAGCCGCGCAAACTGGTAGAGCAGGCCCCACTTGCCATCCTTGCCATCCTTGCCATCGAGTTCGTAACGCTGGGCGTAGGTGGAGAAGGGTTGGCACGGCGCGCAGCCCGCCAAGATCGTCACATCGGCGTCGCCGAACAGCCCCTTGAGTTCGTCGGTTGTGACCGTGCTGATGTCACGCTCGAGGAATAGGGCCTTGCCGTTGTTCTGTTCGTAGGGGAAGCGGCAAGCGGGATCGAGATCGATGCCCGCGACGACGGGAAGGCCCTCCAAGATGAAGCCATGGGTCAGCCCGCCCGCGCCGCAGAATAGATCGACACAAGCAATTTTCTTCTTCACGTCAATTCTCCTGTTCTCGTTTCGACCGCCGCATGAGGCGATCCAAACCAGCAGAAGCCAAGTCCTTCATTCCTTATCCCGCCCATCGTTTTCAGCCGCGCCACCCGAACGCACCCACTCATCGATCTCTTCGGATTTGAATTTCCAGAGTCGACCGATTCGATGGGCTGGCATGTTTCGTTTGCTGATCCACGCATAAACGGTGTCCTTGCTCACGCCGAGGTATTCGGCGATCTCTTCGACCGACAACCATCGATCAGTCATGTCTCGGCTTCCATCAAAAAGTCGAAATTCTGGCGACTTGACATCATCGCATGAAACCAAGCCTTCCGGAACAGGATCGAGCCCGATTTGATCCGGTTTCTATAGGATTCAGACTGATTCCGGCCGGACTGGCGATTACCTGCCGCTGGCTTTGGCGCCCCCTGCCATCTCCCCGGCCCACGCCTGCAACGCCCTCAGTTGCTCGGCGTTCTCGTGGCAGGACTGGTAGTTGCCTGCGACGGTTTCGGCGACGGCAGAGAGCGCAATTCCTGCGGCGGCCGCATCAGCATCTCGGGCGGGCTCGGGCACTTCACCGGCGGCGGCAGCGTCGTGCAGGCGCACAAAGCCACGGTTGATAGTGCAAGCAGCATCGGCTTGAACGGGCACATAGATGGGAACCTCCTTGATGATGGTGTCGCCCTTCTCGCGGACGACGCGGACACGGTCGACGTACTGGGTAACGACCTTGACGGTGGCCTGCGCCTGCCGCTCGCCGACGGCTGCGGCTTGCAGGGCTTGTTGCTGGACGGCGGCGTCCCACTGCGCCTGAACGTGGCCCGCGCCTTTGATCCAGCCGAAGCCGATCAGGGCGGCGAGCAGGATGAGGGCCAGCCAGCGGTATAGCCACGGGATCAGGCTCATGGCGTTTCCCCGAGGCATTGCCGGTATTCGGCCTGCCGACGCGTCACCAGCCCGCCGCACAGTCGTGCGTTCGCAGGCAGCGCGCAGTCCTTGCCCTGGAAGAAGCGCCAGCGCAGCAGCTCGGAGCACGCTCCGGCGTAGTCCTCGGCGTTGAGTTTTCTGACGAGGGTGGACTGGCAGAACGCCCGGCTGCCGACGTTGTAGGAAAAACTCACCAGCGCGTCGTACTCGTGCTGGGCCAGCGGCACGGTCACGCACTGCTTGAGCGCGCCCTCGAACTGCTGCACATCGGTGAGCGCCCGGGCCAGCGCCTTCGGCGGCGTGGTGGTGTCGCCCAACTTCACGCCGGTCGTGGTGCCGAAGCCGATGGTCGGTACATCGCCCTTCACCGGAATCACCGCGCGGTCGGTGTAGCCCTCGTGCAGCACGATGCCGACCAGCGCAGCGGCGGACAACGTCAGCGCGGCCACGGTGCGTCTTTGCGGTGGCCGGGTCATCGGTGCATCTCCGGTTGCGCCACGATGCGGGCCACGGTCGCACCGATGCTGGCAGCGAAGGCCAGCAGCACGAACAGGCCACGCGGCAGCACGTCGCCGAACAGCGGCACCACCACTTCCGTCGCCGTGAAGGCCGCCGCGAGCAGCGAAAAACGGATGCTCCAGGCGCGGCGCAGCACGCGCCGCCAGTCGTCCAGAAGGCAGAGCTTGGGCTTGGCGGTCATTGCGCACCTCCCATCAGCTTCAACTTGAGGGCAGCCCCGACCAGCAGCGCGGCCAGGATGCCTGTGGTGACGACCTTGACGGCGGTCTGCCACGCAGTGCGGCGGGCATCGCGCCACGCTTGCAGCAGGTCGCGCAGATCGCGGATGTCCTTCGCGGCGTGGCCGTTCTCCAAGCCGAGATGGGCGAGCGCACGCTCGGCACCACGTTCGGCGGCGCGGTCGAGCAGGTCGTCGAACTCCTCTCGGCGCAGCAGGAGCATGTTTTCCACGAGAGTGGCGGGTTGGGTTTCTTCGGTCATTGCAGTCTCCAGAAATGCAAAACCCGCCCGATGCCGAAGCACCGGAGCGGGTTTCAGGGGTGTGCGAAGGTTGAGGGAAAGATTCAGATGTCGATGACTTCCAGCGGCAGCGCAGGCGCGACGCCCTCGATCACGTCGTCGCGCACGAACACGGTCTGGCCGACGGTGGCATTGCCACGCGCGCGGATCAGGCCGCCACCGGGCAGCACCACCAGGGCGACGCCCCCACCGACTTCGAGCACAGTGCCCGCTTGCAGCGGCGCGTCGGGCAGCAACTGCCGGAACTGCTGGTAGAGGTTATGCATGGCTCTGCACTCCAAGGGTCTGCCAGACTTCCGGCAGACCCGCTTCGACGCGCGTCGAGCGCACGATGCCGAGCCGCGCCACGCCGCCGTCCTGATAGGCGACGAACGCGCCCGGTTCGATGATTCCGGTTTCGGGCAGAACCGGCAGCCGCAGCGTCACTTCGATCTGGCGGCCCGTGTCGGACAGGATGGCGATGCCGCGCTGGCGTGCTGCCGCCGCTTGGGTGATGAGCGCATCCACCACCATCGGCGCAAGCACGTCGCCCGCCGTGCCGGTGCGCGTGACCTGGCCGAGCACGCCAGTTTCCTGCCCTGCCACAAACACGCGGTTGTAGGCGGGCTTGTCGATCCAGCGCAGCGACTCGCGCGCCACGACATCCACCGGCAGCACGAAGTCCGGCGTCACATCCGTCCACCAGTCCCACGGCACGACCGGGTACCGGTGGCGCACCCGCAGAATCTTCTCGGACGGATGCGGCAGCAGGTAGCCACCCGCCGCGCCGACGATGGTGTTCAAAGCCTCGATCCACGTTCCCTGCTTGGCGAATACGCCCGTGGGCACCAGCCAGTCGGTCAGCGCCCAATCCACCGTCCAGCCCAGCGGGATGCCGTTGATGGTCAGCACGCCCTCCATCAACTGCTGCGCGCTGCGCGGCTCGGTGTTGGCGAAGGTGATGACCGGAGCGTAAGGAGCGGCCAGCGCCGCGCTGCGCCCGCGTCCGGTGATGCGGATGCTGGCATCGCCAAACACGCGCTCGCGGCTCAGGTTCTCGGCAAGAACGTGGAAGGCGGTGCCGTTGACGGTGGCGATCAGCTCGACCGGAGCGGCACCCACCTCTGGCACGACCAGCGCTTCGGCGATCACGGGCAACGTGGCCTCGAAGCCCCACACCCACGAATCGGCATCCAGCGACAGCGACAGGCCCAGCACCGGCAACGTAGCGCACGGGGTGGCGCTGACTCAACTTGACTTGTCCCGCGTGCTGACGGCATCGGGCCGCATTCAAAAGATTTTGGAGGTGTTCGCATGAACGCAGTAATGGACTTGGAGCGAGCAACCGCCCGCGTTGATGCCCTGGTGGAGCGCGAGAGCCAATGGCCTGATCCACGCCCCATCGTGAGCGATCTTCCACCCGCCCCGCCCTTTGATGCCGGTGCGCTGCTGCCCACGGCACTGTCAGAGTTCGTGATGGACGAAGCCGACCGCATGTGCGCGGCGCCGGACTACGTGGCGGCTGCTCTGGTGGTGGCCCTTGGAGCGGTGATCGGCACCAAATGCGCCTTGAAACCAAAGCGCCGTGATGATTGGATCGTGACCGCCAATCTGTACGGCGGCATCGTCGGTGATCCCAGCGCCAAGAAGTCTCCAACCATCGGAACAGTGATGCGCTTCATGGATCGGCTGGAAGCCAAAGAAGTGGAGCTACTGGCCGAGCGCGTCAAGACCTACGAGGCCGAACTGGCAGCGTTCGAGGCGCACGAATCGGCCATCAAAGCCAGCATGAAGAAGGCCGCCAGCGGCAAGCCCGACAAGGACAAGATGCTGGCAGCACAAAACGACTTGGCACAACTGGAAAAGCCCGAGGAGCCTCTTCCGAGGCGCTTCAAATCCAATGATGCAACGGTGGAGAAGCTGGGCGACATCCTGAGCCACAACCCGCACGGCCTGCTGGTGTTCCGCGATGAACTCATGGGCCTGCTGGCGAGCTGGGAAAAAGAGGGCCGCGAATGCGACAAGGCGTTCTACCTGGAAGGCTGGAACGGCACTGGCAGCTACCAAGTCGACCGCATCGGGCGCGGCAGCCCGTTCATCAAAAGCCTGTGCCTATCGGTGTTTGGCGGAATCCAGCCCGACTTGCTGGAACGCTACCTGGGCGGCATCGTCAATAGCATGGACAACGACGGGCGCATTCAGCGCTTTCAGGTGCTGGTGTACCCCGAACAGCCAGTATGGGAATGGCGCGACCGCTACCCCGTCAAAGGGGCACGTGAGGCCGTGCGCGACCTATTCGACCGCCTGGCGAGCTTCGATCCCGCAATGGACGGCGCGACCCCTGCTGACGACTTTGTGAAGCTGCCGCACTTCCTCTTCAATGACGAAGCGCAAGAGCTTTTCATTCAGTGGGACGCCCAGCTCAATCTCGAACGCATGCCGAACGAAAGCAATCCCATGATGCGCCAGCACCTGGGCAAGTTCGAAAAACTGTTTTGCGCCATAGCCCTGATCCTGCACTTGGCAGATGGCCGCATCGGCCCCGTAACAGTGGAAAGCGCGCTGCGCGCCGCCGCGTGGTGCGAATACCTGGAAGGCCACGCCCGCCGCATCTATGCCCTGGTGGAGACGGCAAAAACAAGCGCCGCCAAGATGGTGGCCCGCCGCATCGCAGACGGCAAGCTGTCGCACGGGTTCACCGCGCGCGACGTTGCGCGCAAGGGCTGGGCAGGCATCAAAACCACGGCAGACGCAGAAACCGCGCTGTCCATCTTGGAAGAACACGGTTGGATCGTCGGCATAGATGACCTGGGCGAAGGCGGCAGGCCGACCGTGCGCTACACCATCAACCCGAAAGTGAGGGCCGGGAAATGATCTCGTGGCTGGAAAAAGCAAAAGCGCATTTTTCACAAAAGCGCCAAGAACCTACCGACGAAACCGACAAAACCCCCCTTTCGTCGGTTTTGTCAGTACCCCCCGCGCCCATTTACGAAAAACACGCGGCAAACGACAGCGACGAAGCCGCACTGCTGGAAGCGCTGCTGGCCGAATCCGATAGGGTTTGCGATCAATGGCAGGATGGCCCCGAAGCCCGCGAACAGATGCGCCAGGACGTGTTGAACACAGCCAAAGAACAATGGCGCGATCTGCTAGACCACTTCCGAACGGCGTACCCAAAGCGCTAACCCCAAGCCCGCCTAGCGCGGGTTTTTCTTTGCCCACCCCTTGATTTCACATGGCGAAATGTGATAATAGGCACATTCCATAATGTGAGAGTGTATTTCTGCAATGTGGAATCTTCCAACCCTTCTCTTTGCAAAGAAAGACCCCGCATGAAATTGCCCGCCATCCGCGAAGCCCGCGCCGCCAAAGTCAACGAAGCCCGCACCCTGCTGGCCAGCGACAACCTGACGCCCGAGGCGCAAGCCAAGTTCGACAAGCTCAAAGGCGAAATCACCGCCCTGGAAGCTGACGAGGCCCGCGCCCAATTCATCGAGGACGCCGAGCGCCGCGCCCTGGGCCAGCCCGTGGACAAGGCCCGCAGCGACATGGAAACCAGCGTGAACGTGCTGGACGCCATCGCCTGCCAAATCGAGAACCGCGCCGCATCGGGCGCGCTGGCCGAGTTCCAACAGGAGGCCAAGCGCCAGGGCATCGAAGCCCGTAGCGGCGGCATCCTGGTGCCCACTTCCATCTTTGAAACGCGCACCACGATGACGACGACCGGCGCCGCTGCCGTGGTGCCCGACGACTACCGCGCAGACCAATTCATCGGCCTGCTGCGCAATTCGCTGATCGTCAAAAGCCTGGGCGCCCGCGTGCTGACCGGCCTGCGCGGTGACACCGTGATCCCCAAGGCCACGGGCGCGGCCACTGCTTACTGGGTGGCCGAAGGCGACAGCCTGACGGAGTCGAACACCACCTATTCGAGCATTCGCCTGGAACCCAAGACGGTGGGTGCGCTGACCGCGTTTTCCCGCCAGCTTGCATTGCAGTCCAATCCCTCGATTGAAGCCCTGCTGCGTGACGATATCGCCGCCGTGGTGGGCCTGGCCGTGGACAAAGCCCTGTTGCACGGAACCGCCGTTGCCAAGCAGCCCGTGGGCATCCTGAACGTGACCGGCATTCAGACTGGCACCCTGGCCACGCTGGATTGGGAAGCCCTCGTGGCCCTGCTGGAAAAGCTGGGATTGGAGAACGTCACGCCCAATGCCATCGTGACCCACGCCAAGGCCGCGACGAAGCTGCAAACCACGCTCAAGGACTCCGTGGCCGGTAGCGAGTACCTGATGCAGGGCGGGCGCGTTGCTGGCCTGCCCGCCTACGTCACCAACCAACTGGACGCCAAGACCGGCAGCCCTGCCACGGGCCGCCTGATCGTCGGCGACTTCTCGCAATTGGTGATTGGTGAGTGGGGCGCGACGGAAATCTTGGCGAACCCCTACGCCGCCGGCTACTACGAAAAGGGCGACGTTCAACTGCGAATCATGCACACGATGGACGCAGTAGTGCGCCATCCCAAGGCGTTCGTGGTGGCTGACGACATCGCACTGTAAGGAGGGTTGCGAATGTTGGAACTGCGCGGACACGGCACGCTACAAGCGTCCGGCAAGACCCTGCACGGCTACGCCGCCGTGTTCAATTCCGAGGCCAGCTTGGGCACATTCTCCGAAGTGATCCGCCCCGGTGCTTTCGCCAAATCGCTGGCGACGGGTTCCAACATTCGCGCCCTGTACCACCACGACGGCAATGCCCTGCTGGGTACCACCCGAGGCGGCACGCTGCAACTGAGGGAGACACCGCATGGACTGGCTTTTGAGCTTGCATTGCCTGACACCAGCCATGGCCGTGATCTGGCCGTGCTGGTGGATCGCGGCGACGTTGCGGGGTGCAGCTTTGGCTTTCGTGTTGCGCCCGGTGGCGACCGCTGGGAAGACCGAGGCGACGGCGACATGCTGCGCGAACTGCTGACCATTGACCTGGCCGAAATCACCCTGACCAGCGACCCCGCATATCAGGACACAACGGTAGCCCTGCGTAGCCGCCCCCGCCCGCTGGTGCTGGCCACCATCGACCCGCGCCGCGCCTGGCTGGAGACCTGCCGATGAGCATTACCACCCGCATCCTGAGCGCCATCGGCCTGGAGCGCCGCAGCACGTCCAACCTTGGCCTGAACGGCTGGCCCATCGTGGCCGGTGCTGGTGCCGTGACGCCCACCACCGCGCAAGGTGTATCGGCAGTTTATGCCTGCGTGCAGGCCATCGCAGAGACAACGGCCAGCCTGCCGCTGATCCTGTTCAAACGCAACGGCGACGACCGCGAACGCGCCGCAGACCACCCGCTCTATCGCGTGTTGCACGACATGGCGAACCCCGAGCAAACCGCCCTGGAGTTCCGCGAGTACATGCAGGCTTGTGTGTTGCTGCGCGGCAATGCCTTCGCCCGCATCGTGCGCGGCTGGGATGGCCAAGTGCGCGAACTGTGGCCGCTCAACCCCGACAACGTGACGGTGCAGCGCACGGCATCCGGCCTGGTGTACGACTACACCAAGGACGGGGTGCTGACCCGCCTGCTGGCCTATGAAGTCCTGCACCTGCGCCACCGCCTGGGCGACGATGGCGTGATGGGCATCAGCCCGATTCAGGCCGCGCGCGGCGTGATCGAGCTGGCCCTGAGCGAGCAGGAGCATGGGCGCAGCACGTTTCAGAACGGCGCCAAGCTGCTGGGCGTGCTCAAGTTCCCCGGCAAGCTCAAGCCCGAGCAGCGTACTGCCATTGCTTCGAGCTGGGCAAGCCAGTACACCGGTGGCAGCAACGCAGGCCGCACCGCCGTACTGGATGAAGGCGTGGACTTTCAGGCTTTGAGCATGTCCCTTGAGGACGCGCAGTGGATCGAGGCACGCAAGTTCAGCGTGGTCGAGGTGTGCCGCTTGTTCCGCGTGCCGCCCGTGATCGTGCAGGCCATGGAGAGCGCGAACTACAGCAACAGCGTGGAGTTGAGCCGCCAGTTCATCACCCTGTCACTGCGCCGTCACCTTGTGGCATGGGAGCAGGCCGTCGCCAAGCAACTGCTGACCGAAGCCGGGAGGCGCAGCTACTTTGCCGAGCATCAGGTCGAGGGGCTTTTGCGCGGCGACTCAGCGAACCGTGCAGCGTTCTATAGCTCGGGCATCGCATCGGGATGGCTGCTGCCCAGCGAAGCCAGACGGCTGGAGAACCTGCCTGCGATCCCCGGCCTTGACGAAGTGCAAAAGGGTGCCGTTTCAAACGCGACCCCTGCACCGCAACCGTACCCGAGCAAGCAATGAGCAACAAGACCGGACGTGATGCAGATCCGCGTCGCGCTCTCCCGCTGAACAGCCACGCATGGCGCAAGCTGCGCGCGTACATTTTGGCCGAGTCGCCCTTGTGTGAGCACTGCATGGACAGGGGACTGACAGCGCCTGCAACCGATGTTGACCACATCAGCGGCGACCCATCGGACAACAGCATGGCGAACCTGCAAAGCCTGTGCCATAGCTGCCACTCAATCAAGACCGCACGCGACCACGGCAAGCGCGTCGCCATGGGATGCGATGTAGGCGGGATGCCGCTTGACCCTTCGCACGCATGGAATAACGCGCCAGCGCCCCGTGTAGCCGCCCTGCTGCGCCAACCTGCCGTGCCCTACGCGCGCGCGAGGCCAGAAATCACGAGCGACCCTCGGGCATAGACCGGACGGTTCCCCTTCTTTCAACGCTTACTGCTTAAAAAATAGGCAATCATGAAGCTGACACCCAAACGCCAGCGCGCAGACAGCACCAAGGCTGCTGTACAGGCCGCGCAGAACGCCGCACAAGCGCCTATCGAGCCGCCCGGGTACATCACCATGCCCGAGCCCTGCAAACCCTTCTGGCAGGCCATCGTGACCGCCCGCCCGCGTGATACGTGGAACGCCGCCGACCTGGCGCAGGCCGCGAATCTCGCCCGCACGCTGCACGCCATCGAGTCGGCCACCGTGGGCAGTGACGAGCATGCCAAGCTGACCCGCCTTGCCATGGCCCTGGCGCGTGCCGTGGCCGTGCATCCGACTGCGACCGTGGGCCGTGCTGCCGACATGGTGAACGCCGCCACCGCCGAGCGTGAAGCCCGCCAGGAGCACGACGACCTGATTCCGACGCTGCGGGTGGTGGGATGAAGCGGGATTTTCCCTCTGCAATGTGGGCTCAAAAATGAGCCGAGCCGCCCGCATCATCGAATTCATCGAGCGTTATTGCGTGACGCCCGAGGGTGCGCACGTGGGCAGGCCGCTGGTGCTGGCTGACTTTCAAAAGCAGTTCATCCGGGACGTGTACGACAACCCGGCAGGCACGCGCCGCGCCGTCCTGAGCATCGCCCGCAAGAATGGGAAATCCGGCCTGATCGCTGGCCTGCTACTGGCGCACTTGATCGGCCCTGAAGCGCGGCAAAACAGCCAGATTGTCAGTGGCGCCATGAGCCGCGACCAAGCGGCATTGGTATTCGCGCTGGCCTGCAAGATGATCCAGCAGTCCCCGAAGCTGGCGCCGCTGGTGCGGATCATCCCCAGCGGCAAGCGGCTGATCGGCCTACCCATGAACGTGGAGTTCCGCGCCCTGGCAGCCGATGGCAAGACCGCGCACGGCCTGTCTCCCGTGCTGGCGATTTTGGATGAAATCGGCCAGGTGCGTGGCCCGCAGTCTGACTTTGTGGACGCCATCACCACCAGCCAGGGCGCGCACGAAAGCCCCTTGCTGATCGCCATCAGCACGCAAGCCCCAAGCGATGCCGACTTGCTTTCCCAATGGATCGACGATGCCCAGCGCTCCAACGACCCGCGCATTATTTGCAAGCTGTACGCCGCGCCCGAAGGTGCCGAGCTGATGGATGAAAGCGCATGGCGGGCAGCCAATCCCGCCTTGGGCATCTTCCGCAGTGAAGACGACCTACGCGAGCAGATGATGCAGGCGCAGCGCATGCCCTCGATGGAGAACAGCGCGCGCAACCTGCTGCTGAACCAGCGGGTATCGACGGAAAGCCCGTTTATCTCGCCTGACGTGTGGAAAGCGTGCGGTAGCGAAGTGAGGCTGCATCACTTTGATGGTTCCGTATTCGCTGGCCTTGACCTGTCGGGACGGACTGACCTGACCGCCCTGGTTCTGGTGAGCCAAGACGATGATGGCGTGTGGCAAGTGCAGCCGCATTTCTGGACGCCCGAGCAGGGCTTGCACGACCGCGCCCGCCGTGACCGTGCTCCCTATGACGTGTGGGTGCGGCAGGGCTTCATGCGCACGACACCCGGCGCCACCGTGGACTATGGCCACGTCGCAGCCGACATGCTGGAAATTCTCGACGGGCTTGATATTCATGCAATCGCCTTCGACCGCTGGCGCATCGGTGAGTTGCGGCGCGAGCTGGACAAGCTGGGGGCCGAGCTGCCGCTGATCGAACACGGCCAGGGGTTCCGCGACATGGCCCCGGCCCTGGATGCCCTGGAAGCCGAGCTGCTGAATGGGCGGATCGCCCACGGCGGCCACCCCGTGCTGACGATGTGCGCAGCGAATGCCACGACCGTGCGTGATCCGGCTGGAAATCGCAAGCTGGACAAGTCCCATTCGACGGGACGCATTGACGGCATGCAGGCCCTGGCGATGGCCATGGGCGCCGCCGCCAAGGAACAAGCTGCACGCCAGTACGAGGGCGACGCCTTCATGTTCGTTTGACACACCCTAGCCGGGGGGGCCTGGCAAGGCAGGAACGCCCGGACGCGGATTAGTCGGTGAGTGCCGCGATTCAGCAAAACCCCGACAGCCTGCGGCACATGTCCTTTTGTGCGCGGCAGGCACCCATTGCACAAGGAACTGATATGCCTGAAATCCTGACCCTGGCCGAAGCCAAACTGCACTGCCGCGTTGACGGCGACGACGAAAACGCCGCCATCGGCGCAATGATCGACGCTGCCGAGCGGGCGATTCTGGACTACCTGAACACCGAGGAACTACCCGACGCGCCGCCCGTGCATGCGGCTGCCCTATTGCTGGTGGGCACGCTGTACGCCAACCGCGAAAGCCTGACCGACCGGCCCATGGTGGAAAACCGCTTGTTCACGATGCTGCTGAACCCGTACCGCGTGCAGGTGCTGTGATGCAGGCCGGACGCCTCGACCAGCGCGTGACCGTGGAGCGCTACAGCACCATCTACGACGATTGGGGGAGCCCCGTTGCAGCGTGGACGCCACTGGCCACCGTCTGGGCGGCAGTAGAGCCTTTGACGGGCCGGGAATACTTCGCTGCCGATGCCGCCCAGTCCGAGGTGACGGCCAGAATCAGGATGCGCTATCGACCCGGCATCACGTCGCAGGATCGCGTGATCCATGAAGGCAAGACCTACGGAATCGAGAGCGTGATCGACGTGCGCAGCGCAGGCCGTGAGCTGGTGTTGATGTGCCGGGGGTAAAAAGTTACCCCCTGGGGCAGGTTTCCAGAGACTACCCCCACGTTTACCCCCCGGATTGACCGGATTTTGTAGGCCCGTTTTGGACTGCTTTGGACAAAAAAAAGCCCTAAGTGCTTGATACACCTAGGGCTATCGGTCTAAGATAGACGCACTTAGACCATTGGATGGTGGCCTGGGACGGAATCGAACCGCCGACACAAGGATTTTCAATCCTCTGCTCTACCGACTGAGCTACCGGGCCAGAGCCTTGCATTATATGCAGAGAATGCAGGCCAAATGGGAAAAACCAATCTTTTTTGCCAGGCCCGGTCAGTTACCCCGCTTGCCGCGCCCCAAATCCACGCCCAGTTGACGCAGCTTGCGGTACAGGTGGGTGCGTTCCAGGCCGGTTTTTTCGGCGACGCGGGTCATCGAACCACCCTCGCGCGCCAAATGGAATTCGAAGTAGGCCTTTTCGAAGCCGTCGCGCGCTTCACGCAAGGGCCGATCCAGATTGAAGCCCTGGTGTGACAGGGGTCCGAGCTCCGCCACAGGCACCGCCGCCACGGCTGCTGCGGCATCGCCGGCCGGCGCCTTGGCTGGCAGCGCCAGCGCGCCGGCCCCGTTGGGAGCGGGTGCCGCCGCGTTGCTGGCTACAGCCTGGCCTGGGACGCTGCGCGCCAGCGCCTGTTCCACCGCCTTGAGCAGCTTCTGCAAGGTAATGGGCTTTTCCAGAAACGAAAAGGCGCCGATGCGCGTGGCCTCCACGGCGGTGTCGATAGTGGCGTGGCCGCTCATCATCACGACCGGCATGGTCAGCAAGTTGGCGAGCGACCACTCCTTGAGCAGCGAGACTCCGTCTGTATCGGGCATCCAGATGTCGAGCAGGATCAGGTCGTAGCTGCCCTTGCTGCGTGCCTCGCGCGCCTGCGTGGCGTTCTCGGCGAGATCGACGCTGTGCCCTTCGTCATTCAGTATTTCTGACAACAGATCGCGGATTCCCAGCTCGTCGTCGACCACCAGAATATTTGCCATGTGCTTTGCTACACCCTCAAGTTCCTGTCACGGTGTTGTTAATGCGCCACCGTCACCACAGGGGCGAATGATAGCGACACTTGCGCACCGATTACCCCCCCGTTTTCCATACGGTTGACCAGTTCGATCCGTGCACCGTGCTCGTCCGCGATTTTCTTCACAACGGCAAGCCCCAGGCCGGTTCCGCGCGGTTTGGTTGTTACATAAGGTTCGAAGGCGCGCTGCAGGATGTGCGCCGGAAAGCCCGGCCCGCTGTCGCTGACCAGCAGGCGCACGCGCTGGGCGGTCTCGCTCCAGCGTGTCGTGATGCACACGGGCTGCGGCTCCAGGCCGGCGGCCTGCGCCGCCTGCTGCGCCGCGTCCTGGGCATTTTGCAGCAGGTTGTGCACCACCTGGCGCAGTTGTTGGGCGTCGCCGGCAATGTGCGGGCAGGCCGCATCGAGCTGCGCCTGCACCGCCACCGTGGCGTTTTCGGCGCCATAGAGGTGCAGTACGTCGCTGATCAGCGCATTCAAGTCCAGCGGCTGCAGTTCGGCTGCGGGCAGGCGGGCGTAGTCGCGGAACTCGTTGACCAGGCGTTTCATCGCGTCCACCTGGTCAACGATGGTCTTGACCGACTTGTCCAGAATGGCCTGTTCGGCGCCGGCCAGCTTGCCCGACAGCTTGAGTTGCAGCCGCTCGGCCGACAGTTGGATGGGTGTCAGGGGGTTCTTGATTTCGTGGGCCAGGCGCCTGGCGACTTCGCCCCAAGCCTGGGCGCGCTGGGCCGAAACGATTTCTGAAATGTCGTCAAAAACCAACAATCTATTGCGATTTGGCAACTCTGCCCCGCGCGCCACCAGGTTGGTGCCCTGTGTGGACATGGCGTCGCCGTCGGCGTACAGGTCGAAGGCATGCTGCCAGTGATCGAGCCCATGGTGGTCGGCATGCTCGCGCAGAAAATCGTCGAAGTGCCGCTGCACAGCGGCACCGAAGTCGGCCAGCCCCGGAACACCCGCCAGCAACTGGCCTTCGAAGGCGGCCAGCGGCGCGCGCAGGATGCGCGTGGCGCCAGGGTTGGACGACAGGATGGCGCCGCTTTCGTCGAGCACGATGACGCCGGCGGTCAGGTTGTCCTGAATGGTCTGCAGATTGCCGCGCGCGGCTTCCAGCTCGCCCATGCTTTTGTGCACGGTGGCGCGCGCGTCGGCCAGCTGCTCGGTCATCAGCGCAAACGCGCGCGTCAGGCCGCCCAGCTCGTCCTGGCCCTGCAGCGCCGCCTTGGGCGCCAGGTTGCCGGCGGCCACTTCGCGCACGCCGTCGGCCAGCACCAGCAACGGGCGCGCCAGCTGGTTGCCCAGCACCACGGCCAGCAGCACGGCGCCGAACACCGCCAGAAACAGGCTGAGCGTGAGCGTGCCGATGTACATGCGCCGCAGCCCCACGCGGGCCAGGGCGCGCTCCTGGTATTCGCGGTCGGCCTCCTGCACGGCGATGGCATTGGTGACCAGCGCCTGCGGCAGCATCAGCGTGGCTTGCAGAAAGCGCGGCTCGGCCAGCAGGCCCAGCGCCTGGCTGGGCACCAGCACCAGTGCACGCACGCGCGCGCTCTCGGCGGCCTTGGAGTCCGCCAGGTCGTCCAGGCCTTCGATCTGGAACGTCATGCGCTCCTCGCGCGCGTGGCGGAACATCTGCGCGCTGGGGCGCTGCGGGTTGAGCGCAAAGCGCGACTGGCCGACACTGGCGACGGCCTGTCCGGTGGCGTTCCATAGCACCAGGTCGCTCGCGCCCAGCTGGTCGCGTATACGTTCAAGCACCAGTCCGGCGGCTGCGTCGGGCACGCGTGTGAGCTGGCTGCTGGCGCTGCGCGTCTGCGTGGCCATCTCGCCGGCGATGGTGTCCAGCGTCACGCGCGCCAGGCTGACGCCGGCCGTGAGCGCCCCCTCCACCTTCACGTCGAACCAGCTCTCGATCGAGCGTGAGACGAACTGGTACGAAACGACGTAGATGAGCAGCCCCGGAATCACCCCCACCAGGCCAAAGATGGCCGCCAGCTTGACCAGCAGCCGGCTGCCGAAGCGCCCACGCCTGAGGCGCACCCCCAGGCGCACCGCGCCCCAGACCAGCACCGTCAGCAGCGCCAGCGCCACCAGTACGTTGACGATCAGCAGCCAGGTGAAGTTACGCTCGTACAGCACGCGGTTGTTGGTCGCCAGCGTCAGCAGGAACAGCAGCACCAGGCCGATGGCGCACATCACGCCCACGCCCAGCCCTAGCGCCCAGCGCATCTGCGACGCCCGGCTGGCAGCCCGGCGCGCCGAGCCTGCGGGGCGCATGCCCGGCTCCTGCATCATGAGCCGGCCTGCGCCGCCGCCAGCGGCATGGTGCGCGACAAGTTCAGCGTCCAGGCGGAGGAGCGCCCCGCCATGCCGAACTGCAGCGGGCGCGGCAGCTGCGAGGTATCGAGGCGGAACTGCAGCCGCACCAGATACGGTTCGCCCGCCTGCAGGGCGTCGGCCGGCGCAATCCGCCAGCCGGCGATGCGCCGCATGGCGGCCAGCGCTTCGGGCATGGATTCGAAGATTTGCCCCAGCGACACGCCCAGGCCGCTGTCATCGAACGGACTGGACGATTGCGACAGCCGCCAGCGGCGCGTCAGCGGCTGGTAGCTCAGGCGCATGTAGCGCGTAGCGCCAGCCACGGTCTTGTCGAACCAGTACCAGCGCTGGCGCAGCACTTGCGCCTCGGCCACGAAGTACATCGAGATGCCCTTGGAGAGCGCGCTCTCCACCGTGTCGGACAGCTCCATCTGCAGCGTCGCGCTCAGGAACAGCCCGGCGTCCGTGCGCTCCAGCTGCATTTCGCGGATCTGCTCGTGCTCGTGTTCCTGCGCGCCCGCTGGCGGCAGCGCAGCGCCCAGCAACAGCGCCGCCAGCACCAGCCGGCGGCGCAGCCAGCCAGGTTCAGGTGCTGTTTTTTTGCAACAGCGCGTAAAAAAATCCGTCATGCTCACCCGGTGGATTGTCCGGGAGTCTGGCGCCGTTGTCCGTGCCAGACGGCAACAAATGCCCGGGCGAGGGCTGCAAAACCGCATCGCTGTTGTGCGCAACAAACGCCTGTATCTGCGCGTCGCCTTCGGCGCGGAACACCGAGCAGGTGCAGTACAGCAGGCGACCGCCCGGACGCAGCAGCGGCCACAGCGCCGCCAGCAGGCGCGCCTGCTGCGCCGCCAGCTGCGCCACGTCGCCGGCGCGGCGCAGCCAGCGCACGTCCGGGTGGCGGCGCACGATGCCCGAGGCGGTGCACGGCGCGTCCAGCAAGATGGCGTCGAACGGCTGGCCGCCGCAGTGCTGGCGCCACCACTGGCCGGGCTGGCCGGCGTCGGCCACCAGCACCTGGGCGCTGTGCCCCAGGCGCTGCAGGTTGTCGTGGATGCGCGTGGCGCGCTGCGCGTCCACCTCCAGCGCCGTCACCTGCCAGGGTGCGCCGCGCGCCGCCGCCCACTGCAGCAGGTGCGCCGTCTTGCCGCCAGGGGCGGCGCAGGCGTCCAGCAGGCGCAGCGGGGCGGTGGTGTCCAGGCCCTGCGCCAGCAGCGGCGCGGCCAGCTGCGCGGCAGCGTCCTGCACCGACACCAGGCCCTGGGCAAAGCCCGGCAACTGCGCCACGGGCACGGGCCGGCGCAACGCCAGGCCCGATTCGGAAACGGGTATTGCATCTATATTGATAGCTGCAAGCGCTTGTTGGTATTGGTTTATGGTCGTTTTTTCTTCAGAAACGCGCAGCACCATCGGCGCCTGGACGTTGTTGGCCTGCAGAATCGCCTGCCAGTGCTGCGGGTGGTCGCCGCGCACGCGCTCCACCCACCAGGCGGGGTGGTTCCAGCGCGCCACCGGGTCGGCGTCGGTGCGCGCCACCAGCGCCGTGCGTTCGCGCAGAAAGCGCCGCAGGCAGGCGTTGACGAAAGCCGCCTGGCCGCGCATGGCCGGCTGGCGCTTGGCGGCTTCGACGCTCTGGTTGACCAGGGTGAAAGGCGGATACGGCGCGGCCTGCTCGTCCCACGCCAGCGCCAGCGCGGTGCACAGCAGCGCGTCCACCCGGGGCGCCGGCGGGCGCGGGGCCAGCTGCTGGCGCAGCGCCTGGGCACGGCCCAGGTTGCGCAGCACCTGGAACAGCAGCGCCTGCACGCCCGGGCGCAGGCCGGCTGGCACGGCGTCGAGCGCGGCCGTGCCGGACTGGCCGCCGCGGATGGCGCCCAGCGCACCGGCGCAGGCCTGCAGCAGCGTCCAGAGCGCGGGGGCGGCGTTTCCCTTGGAGGGCGGGGTGGCGTGGGGCTGGGCGTCGTTCACAATGCCTGCGCCTTTCTGAAGCCGAACAGCCAGGCCAGCAGCCGCGCTGGAAACTGGCCGATGCCCTGGTTGTAGCCGGCCACGGCCTCGGCGAATTGCTGCGCCGCCGGCGCCATTTGCAGCAGCAGCTGCTCGCGCTGCTGCACCCAGGGAGCCAGCGCCGGCGGGGCCACGCCCTCGTTCAGGCGCGCGGCTTCGTGCACCACGCCCTGCCAGGCGGTGTCGAGCACCAGGCGCGCCGCCACCAGGGCGGCAGCGGCGCCGCCGTCCAGCGGCTGGGCGCGCAGCGCGGCCAGCGACGCGCCGTACTGCGTGGCGGCGGCCTGCAGCGCGTGGTGCGGGTCGTGCGGCGGCAGGTCGGCGCCCTGGCGGGTGTTCTCGTATTCACCCAGCAGGGCGATGAAGCGCAGCAAATGGGTGTCGAGCGCGCCAAACGCCTGGATCGCCGCCGAGCGCAGGCGAATCAGCCGGTTGTAGGCGCCCACCGCCCAACACAGCAGCAGCGCCAGAAGAATCCAGGTAGTCCACATGGTGCAGTCGGTATCGCACAAAAAACAACTCCCGGCCAACCTGGTGGGCGGGCCGGGAGCGGGGTCAGCTGCCGATCAAAGAATCAATCGGCGGCTGCGTCGGTGCTGTCATCGGCGAGCAGCTCGCCGGTGCCGGCGGCAGCCAGCTCGGCGGCTTCGGCGTCGGCGATGGCGCGACGCTCGGCCTCGTCCATCTGGTCCTTGGCCTTGCGCGCCTGGTGGTAGGCCAGGCCGGTGCCGGCGGGGATCAGGCGGCCGACGATGACGTTTTCCTTCAGGCCGCGCAGCTCGTCGCGCTTGCCCATGATGGCAGCCTCGGTGAGCACGCGGGTCGTTTCCTGGAACGACGCGGCGGAGATGAACGAGTCGGTCGACAGCGACGCCTTGGTGATGCCCAGCAGCACGTTGGAGTACGTGGCGGGGATCTTGCCGTCGGACTGCAGCGCCTCGTTGGTGTTGAGGATCTCGCTGCGCTCGACCTGCTCGCCGGCGATGTAGCTGGACTCGCCCGGGTTCTCGACCACGACGCGGCGCAGCATCTGGCGCACGATCACCTCAATGTGCTTGTCGTTGATCTTCACGCCCTGCAGGCGGTAGACGTCCTGCACTTCATCGACGATGTAGCGCGACAGCTCCTCGATGCCCAGCAGGCGCAGGATGTCCTGCGGGTCGGCCGGGCCGTCCACGATCAGCTCGCCCTTGTTGACCACCTGGCCTTCGTGCACCAGCACGTTCTTTTCCTTGGGCACCAGCTCGTCCCAGACCTTGCCGTCCGGGTCGGTGATCTGCAGGCGCACCTTGCCCTTGGTTTCCTTGCCGAACGAGATCGTGCCGGTCATCTCGGCCAGCATGCCCTTGTCCTTCGGAGACCGGGCCTCGAACAGCTCGGCCACGCGCGGCAGACCGCCGGTGATGTCGCGCGTCTTCTGGCCTTCGACCGGAATGCGCGCCAGCACTTCGCCGGGGCCCACTTCCTGGCCGTCGCGCACCTGGATCAGCGCGCCCACCTGGAAGCCGATGGCCACCGCGTGGTCGGTGCCGGGGATCTTCACCTCCTGGCCGTTGCCGTCGATCAGCTTGACCAGCGGACGCACCACCTTGGCCGAACCGCGGCGCTTGGGGTCGATGACCACCAGCGTGGACAGGCCGGTCACGTCGTCCACCTGCTTGGCGACCGTCAGGCCTTCCTCGACGTTCTCGAACTTGGTGGTACCGGCGTACTCGGTGATGATGGGGCGGGTCAGCGGATCCCAGTTGGCCAGGATCTTGCCGGCCTTGATGGCCTCGTCGGGCTTGACCGTGAGGATGGCGCCGTACGGCACCTTGTGGCGTTCGCGCTCGCGGCCGTGCTCGTCCTGGATGATGACTTCGCCCGAGCGGGCAATCACCACCAGCTCGCCCTTGGTGTTGCTCACGTAGCGCATCGTGGCGTTGAAGCCGATCACGCCGTTGGACTTGGCCTCCACGCTGGACGCCACCGCCGCGCGCGATGCCGCGCCGCCGATGTGGAAGGTGCGCATGGTCAGCTGCGTGCCGGGCTCGCCGATGGACTGCGCGGCGATCACGCCCACGGCTTCGCCGAGGTTGATCAGGCCGCCGCGGCCCAGGTCGCGGCCGTAGCACTTGGCGCACAGGCCGTAGCGGGTCTCGCAGGTCAGCGCGGTGCGCACCTTGACTTCGTCGACGCCGGCGGCCTCGATCTTCTCCTCGATCACCATCTCGCTCAGCAGCGTGCCCGCGGGCACCAGCACGGCGCGGGTCTCGGGGTGCAGCACGTCCTCGGCGGCCACGCGGCCCAGGATGCGGTCGCGCAGCGATTCGATGACCTCGCCGCCCTCGACGATGGCGCGCATCAGCGAGCCGTTGGAGGTGCCGCAGTCTTCCTCGTTGACGACCAGATCCTGCGTCACGTCCACCAGGCGGCGCGTCAGGTAGCCCGAGTTGGCGGTCTTGAGCGCCGTGTCGGCCAGGCCCTTGCGCGCGCCGTGGGTCGAGATGAAGTACTGCAGAACGTTCAGGCCTTCGCGGAAGTTGGCGGTGATCGGCGTCTCGATGATCGAGCCGTCCGGCTTGGCCATCAGGCCGCGCATGCCGGCCAGCTGGCGGATCTGCGCGGCGGAGCCGCGGGCGCCCGAGTCGGCCATCATGTAGATGGAGTTGAACGACTCCTGATCCACCTCGTTGCCGTGGCGGTCGATGGTCTTTTCCTTCTTCAGGTGGTCCATCATGACCTTGGAGATGTCGTCGCCGGCCTTGCCCCAGATGTCCACCACCTTGTTGTAGCGCTCGCCGGCCGTGACCAGGCCGGAGACGTACTGCTGCTCGATCTCCTTCACTTCCTTTTCGGCGCGGCCGATGATGTCGGTCTTTTGCGCCGGCACCAGCATGTCGTCCACGCAGATCGAGATGCCGGCGCGCGTGGCCAGGCGGAAGCCGTTCTGCAGCAGCTTGTCGGCAAACACCACGGTTTCCTTGAGGCCGCAGCGGCGGAAGCTCGTGTTGATGAGCTTGGAGATTTCCTTCTTCTTGAGCGCCTTGTTCAGATAGCTGAACGGCAAACCCTTGGGCAGGATCTCGGACAGCAGCGCGCGGCCCACGGTGGTGTCCACCAGGCTGGTCGAGGGCACGAACTCGCCCGTGTCCTTGTCGCGCGTCCACTCGGTCAGGCGCACGCTGATCTTGGCGGCCAGCTCTGCCTGGCCGGCGTCGAGCGCGCGCTGCACTTCACCGATGTCGGCGAACACCAGGCCTTCGCCCTTGCCGTTGATCTTGTCGCGCGTGGCGTGGTACAGGCCCAGCACCACGTCTTGCGACGGCACGATGGACGGTTCGCCCGAAGCGGGGAACAGCACGTTGTTCGATGCCAGCATCAGCGTGCGCGCTTCGAGCTGCGCCTCGACCGACAGCGGCACGTGCACAGCCATCTGGTCGCCATCGAAGTCGGCGTTGAAGGCGGCGCAGACCAGCGGGTGCAGCTGGATGGCCTTGCCTTCGATCAGGATGGGCTCGAACGCCTGGATGCCCAGGCGGTGCAGCGTGGGGGCGCGGTTGAGCATCACCGGGTGTTCCTTGATGACCTCTTCCAGGATGTCCCACACCACCGGCGTGCCGCTTTCCACTTCCTTCTTCGCCGCCTTGATGGTGGTGGCGATGCCCATCGCCTCCAGGCGCGAGAAGATGAAGGGCTTGAACAGCTCCAGCGCCATCAGCTTGGGCAGGCCGCACTGGTGCAGCTTGAGGTACGGGCCCACGGTAATCACCGAGCGGCCCGAGTAGTCCACACGCTTGCCCAGCAGGTTCTGGCGGAAGCGGCCGCTCTTGCCCTTGATCATGTCGGCCAGCGACTTGAGCGCGCGCTTGTTGGCGCCCGTCATGGCCTTGCCGCGGCGGCCGTTGTCCAGCAGCGAATCGACGGCCTCTTGCAGCATGCGCTTTTCGTTGCGCGCGATGATCTCGGGCGCCTTCAGCTCCAGCAGGCGGCGCAGGCGGCTGTTGCGGTTGATGACGCGGCGGTACAGGTCGTTCAGGTCGGACGTGGCGAAGCGCCCGCCGTCCAGCGGCACCAGCGGACGCAGATCCGGCGGCAGCACGGGCAGCACTTCGAGCACCATCCATTCGGGCTTGATGCCGGACTTCTTGAACGCTTCGAGCACCTTCAGGCGCTTGGCGTTCTTCTTGACCTTGACTTCGGAGCCGGTCAGGTCGCCGCGCAGGCGCTCGATCTCGATCTCCAGGTCGATGCCTTCGAGCAGGTCCTTGATGCCCTCGGCGCCCATCTTGGCCTGGAATTCGTCGCCGTATTCCTTGACCTTGGCGTCGTAGTCGTCCTCGCTCATGATGGAGAACTTCTTGAGCGGCGTCATGCCGGGGTCGGTGACCACGTAGGCTTCGAAGTACAGCACGCGCTCGATGTCGCGCAGCGTCATGTCGAGCACCAGGCCCAGGCGCGAGGGCAGGCTCTTGAGGAACCAGATGTGCGCGCAGGGCGCGGCCAGGTCGATGTGGCCCATGCGCTCGCGGCGCACCTTGGTCTGCGTGACTTCGACGCCGCACTTCTCGCAGATCACGCCGCGGTGCTTGAGGCGCTTGTACTTGCCGCACAGGCATTCGTAGTCCTTGATCGGCCCGAAGATCTTGGCGCAGAACAGGCCGTCGCGCTCGGGCTTGAAGGTGCGGTAGTTGATCGTTTCGGGCTTCTTCACCTCGCCGAAGGACCAGGAGCGGATCTTCTCGGGCGAGGCCATGCCGATCTTGATGGCATCGAAGTGCTCATCCGGCGTGAATTGCTTGAACAGGTCGAGTAGCGATTTCATGTGACTCTTTCCCTTGCATCAAAATTGATAGCTGTTTGCGCTTGTTTTACGGTTATTTCAAATATTTTTGTATTTGAATTCGTTATTTACCCAGCGCAAACAGCTCACTTTTTTTACTTAATCGACTCGAATCAGGAACGTTCCAGCTCGATGTCCAGGCCCAGCGAACGGATTTCCTTGACCAGCACGTTGAACGATTCCGGCATGCCGGCTTCGATCGAGTGCTCGCCCTTGACGATGGACTCGTACACCTTGGTACGGCCCTGCACGTCGTCGGACTTCACCGTCAGCATTTCCTGCAGCACGTAGGCGGCGCCGTAGGCTTCCAGCGCCCACACTTCCATCTCGCCGAAGCGCTGGCCGCCGAACTGCGCCTTGCCGCCCAGCGGCTGCTGCGTGACCAGCGAGTACGGGCCGGTGGAGCGCGCGTGCATCTTGTCGTCCACCAGGTGGTGAAGCTTGAGGTAGTGCATGTAGCCGATGGTCGTCGGGCGCTCGAAGCGCTCGCCCGTGCGGCCGTCGTACAGGTAGGCCTGGGTACGCGTCTCGGTCAGGCCCTTGCGCTCCTTGATGTCGTCCGGGTAGGCGAGCTTGAGCATGTCCTTGATCTCGGCCTCCGAGGCGCCGTCGAACACCGGCGAGGCGAACGGCACGCCGCTGGTCAGCTCCTGCGCCATGGCCACGATCTGCTCGTCAGTCAGCTGCGACAGGTCTTCCTTGCGGCCGCGCGAGTTGTAGACCTCTTCGAGGAACTTGCGCAGCTCGGCGGCGCGCGCCTCCTGCTGCAGCATGTCGCCGATGCGCTGGCCCAGGCCCTTGCCGGCCCAGCCCAGGTGGACTTCGAGCACCTGCCCGATGTTCATGCGCGACGGCACGCCCAGCGGGTTCAGCACGATGTCGGCGGGCGTGCCGTCGGCCATGTGCGGCATGTCCTCGACCGGAACGATCTTGGACACCACGCCCTTGTTGCCATGGCGGCCGGCCATCTTGTCGCCGGGCTGCAGGCGGCGCTTGACGGCCAGGTAGACCTTGACCATCTTGAGCACGCCGGCGGGCAATTCGTCGCCCTGCGTGAGCTTCTTGCGCTTTTCCTCGAACGCCAGGTCGAAGCTGTGGCGCGTCTGCTCCATTGCGTTCTTCATCGATTCGAGCTGCGCGGCCACGGCCTCGTCGGCCGGGCGGATGTCGAACCAGTGGAACTTCTCGACGCCGGCCAGGTAGTCCTTGTCGATGGTGGCGCCCTTGGCCAGCTTTTGCGGGCCGCCGTTGGCCTTCTTGCCGGTGAGCAGCTTCTCGATACGGTCGAACGCGTCGGCCTCGACGATGCGCAGCTGGTCGTTCAGGTCCAGGCGGAAGCGCTTCAATTCGTCGTCGATGATCTGCTGCGCGCGCTTGTCGCGCTGGATGCCTTCGCGGGTGAACACCTGCACGTCGATCACGGTGCCCGAGCTGCCCTGATCCACGCGCAGCGAGGTGTCCTTCACGTCGGACGCCTTCTCGCCGAAGATCGCGCGCAGCAGCTTTTCCTCAGGCGTCAGCGTGGTCTCGCCCTTGGGCGTGACCTTGCCGACCAGCGTGTCGCCGGGCTGCACTTCAGCGCCCACGTAGATGATGCCGGACTCGTCCAGGCGGTTGAGCTGGGTTTCGCTCAGGTTCGGGATGTCGCGGGTGATTTCCTCGGCGCCCAGCTTGGTGTCGCGCGCCATCACCACCAGTTCCTCGATGTGGATCGAGGTGTAGCGGTCTTCGGCCACGACGCGCTCGGACAGCAGGATCGAGTCCTCGAAGTTGTAGCCGTTCCAGGGCATGAAGGCGATCAGCATGTTCTGGCCGATGGCGATCTCGCCCAGGTCGGTCGAGGCGCCGTCGGCGATCACGTCACCCTTGGCCAGCACGTCGCCCTTCTTGACGATGGGGCGCTGGTGGATGTTGGTGTTCTGGTTGGAACGCTGGTACTTGATCAGGTTGTAGATGTCCACGCCCACTTCGCCGGCCACGGCTTCGCTGTCGTTGACGCGGATCACGATGCGGGTGGCGTCGACGTAATCGACCACGCCGCCACGGCGCGCCGTGACCACGGTGCCCGAATCGACGGCGGCCACGCGCTCGATGCCGGTGCCGACCATGGGTTTTTCCGGACGCAGCACGGGCACGGCCTGGCGCGACATGTTGGCGCCCATCAGTGCGCGGTTGGCGTCGTCGTGCTCCAGGAAGGGCACGAGCGATGCGGCCACCGAGACGATCTGCGCGGGCGACACGTCCATGTACTGCACGCGCTCGGCAGACACCAGGGTCGATTCGCCCTTCTCGCGCGCGCTCACCAGGTCGCCGGTCAGCTTGCCGTCCTTGTCCAGCGTGGCGTTGGCCTGGGCGATGATGTACTTGCCTTCCTCGATGGCCGACAGGTAGTCGATCTCCATCGTGACCTTGCCATCCACCACGCGGCGGTACGGCGTCTCGATGAAACCGTATTCGTTCAGGCGCGCGTACAGGGCCAGCGAGTTGATCAGGCCGATGTTCGGGCCTTCGGGCGTTTCGATCGGGCAGACGCGGCCGTAGTGGGTCACGTGCACGTCGCGCACCTCGAAGCCGGCGCGCTCGCGCGTCAGGCCGCCCGGGCCCAGGGCCGAGACGCGGCGCTTGTGCGTGATCTCGGCCAGCGGGTTGGTCTGGTCCATGAACTGCGAGAGCTGCGAAGCGCCGAAGAACTCCTTGAGCGCCGCGGAGATCGGCTTGGAGTTGATCAGGTCGTGCGGCATCAGCGGCTCTTGCTCAGCCTGGCCCAGGCGTTCCTTCACGGCCTTCTCGATACGCGCCAGGCCCGTGCGGTACTGGTTCTCGGCCAGCTCGCCGACGCAGCGCACGCGGCGGTTGCCCAGGTGGTCGATGTCATCGACCTCGCCGTTGCCATTGCGCAGGTCCACCAGGATCTTGACCACGGCCAGGATGTCCTCGTTGGACAGCACCATCGGGCCAGTGGATTCGTCGCGGCCGATCTTGGCGTTGAACTTCATGCGGCCCACGCGCGACAGGTCGTAGGTGTCGGCGTTGTAGAACAGGCGCTGGAACAGGGCCTGCACCGCGTCCTCGGTCGGCGGCTCGCCGGGGCGCATCATGCGGTAGATGGCCACGCGGGCGGCGAATTCGTCCACCGTCTCGTCGATGCGCAGCGTTTGGCTGATGTAGGCACCCTGGTCGAGTTCGTTGGTGTAGATGACCTGCAAATCCTGCACGCCGGCGGCGCGCAGCTTCTTGAGCAGCGCCTCGGTCAGTTCCTCGTTGGCCTTGGCCAGGATCTCGCCGGTGTCAGGATCGACGATGTTGCGCGCCACCACGCGGCCCAGCAGGAAGTCCTCGGGCACGCTCACGTGCGTGGTACCGGACTGCTCCAGTTCGCGCGTGTGGCGCGCCGTGACGCGCTTGTCCTTGGCGACGACGACCTTGCCCGACTTGTCGGTGATGTCGAAGCGCGCCACTTCGCCGCGCAGGCGCTCGGGCACGAATTCGAGCTGCGCGCCGCTGTCCATCAGGCGGAAGTTGTCGTTGACGAAGAAGTTCGCCAGGATGGATTCGGGCGTCAGGCCGATGGCCTTGAGCAGAATCGTCACCGGCATCTTGCGGCGGCGGTCGACGCGGAAGTACAGGATGTCCTTGGGGTCGAATTCGAAGTCCAGCCACGAGCCGCGGTAGGGAATGATGCGGGCGCTGAACAACAGCTTGCCCGAGCTGTGCGTCTTGCCCTTGTCGTGCTCGAAGAAAACGCCCGGCGAGCGGTGCAGCTGCGAGACGATCACGCGCTCGGTGCCGTTGACGATGAACGAGCCCTTGTCGGTCATCAGGGGCACCTCGCCCATGTAGACCTCTTGCTCCTTCACTTCCTTGACGACCTTGGACTGGCTGGTCGAGGACTCGCGGTCGTAGATGATGAGCTGCACCTTGGCACGCACGGCCGAGGCGAAGGTCAGGCCGCGCGTCTGGCATTCGCGCACGTCGAACGCGGGCTTGGCCAGGTTGTACTCGACGAACTTCATCTCGACGAAGCCGTTGTGCGAGACGATCGGGAAGGCGGAGTTGAAAGCAGCCTGCAAGCCCTCGATGGCACGCTTTTGCGGTGGCGTGTCCGCCTGCAGGAAAGCCGTGTAGGCATCGCGCTGCATCTGCAGCAGATAGGGGACGTTGAGCACGCTGTCACGGCTGCCGAAGCTCTTGCGGATGCGCTTGCGTTCGGTGTAGCTGTACGTGGATGTTTGGGCCATGAGATCTCCGGGCAAAGACATGGGATATGGTCTTCGACGACTGCCCCACAGGACGAAACCTGCGGGCTTGGCGGTTGGCCACTACCAACCATGGCGGACGGCGATGCGTTGCACATCGCCCGAACCAAGGCGTCTTCCGCTGTCGGACGGATCAGAAGACACTAGAAAACCGACTCCGGGCCGGCTTTCTGGTGCGCTCTGGGGGACATTGCCCATAAGCACCAAAGGCTGGAGGCCTTTTGACAAGACCTCCAGCCCGCAAGAACGAACCCGATTACTTGAGTTCGGCCTTGGCGCCGGCTTCCACCAGCTTTTTGACGGCGGCTTCGGCGTCAGCCTTGGCAACGCCTTCCTTGACGTTCTTGGGAGCGCCGTCCACCAGATCCTTGGCTTCCTTGAGGCCCAGGCCGGTGATTTCACGCACGGCCTTGATGACCGACACTTTGTTGGCGCCGGCTTCGGTCAGCACCACGTTGAACTCGGTCTTCTCTTCGGCTGCAGCAGCACCGCCGCCGGCAGCGCCGCCAGCAGCAGGAGCGGCCATGGCGGCAGCGCTCACGCCGAACTTCTCTTCAATGGCCTTGACCAGGTCATTGAGTTCCAGAACCGTCATGCTGTCCAGCGCGGTCAAGAATGCGTCTTTATCGAATGCCATTTTGATTTCCTAAAACAATTGGTTGGTTGTTGCGTCTGCACGTTCCGCCATCAGGCGGCAGCAGGTTCGCCTTCGCCTTTTTTGGCCGCCAGGGCACCCAGCACCACGGCGGTGCGGGAGATCGGCGACATCAGCAAGCCACACAGCTGGGCCAGCAACACTTCCTTGGAAGGGATGTTGGCCAGTTGCT